>Ga0209060_10000345_pt1 | contig 94587 bp, 71 predicted proteins | sample Coa_R1_8_FD_187155 | JGI IMG/M metagenome (GOLD analysis project Ga0209060, IMG submission 187155) | Surface soil microbial communities from Centralia Pennsylvania, which are recovering from an underground coalmine fire - Coalmine... | ecosystem: Environmental > Terrestrial > Soil >... | reverse complement strand
CAGAGGGCGGAAACGCTCCCTCACGGTCGCGGCTCGTAAGCTACCCAAATACGTTCGCGCGATACGTGCGCCTGCGAGCCGCGCGCGTCAGCAAGCGATCACTAATCAGAGTGCGAAACGCTCCCTCACGGTCGCGGCTCGTAAACTACCCAAATGCGTTCGCGCGATACGTGCGCCCGCGAGCCGCGCGCGTCAGCAAGCGATCACTCATCAGAGGGCGGAAACGCTCCCTCACGGTCGCGGCTCGTAAGCTACCCAAATGCGTTCGCGGGATACGTGCGCCTGCGAGCCGCGCGCGTCAGCAAGCGATCACTCATCAGAGGGCGGAAACGCTCCCTCACGGTCGCGGCTCGTAAGCTACCCAAATACGTTCGCGCGATACGTGCGCCCGCGAGCCGCGCGCGTCAGCAAGCGATCACTCATCAGAGGGCGGAAACGCTCCCTCGCGGTCGCGGCTCGTAGCGTACCCAATTCGTCGCCGCCAGTCACGTACAGCCTAGTGAGGGGCCGCCAGGGGCAGGAACAACGTCCGCGGCTGACTCTCCAGCGCCCGGAATCCGTGGTGCTGGTAGAATGCAACCGCTCGATCGTTCTTGGCATCGACAAGCAGGGTGAAAGCAGCGGCCGCGTCCTGCGTACTTCGATGGACCGCGTTCATCAGCATCGCCGCGGCCAGCCCGCGCCCCTGAAATTTCTCGTCGACCGCAAGACGGCCGATCCGAACCGCGGGCAGAGTGGGATAACGAGGCAGGCGTTTGGTCTCTTCGGGCGGAAGCTTGGTGAGCGCAACGCTGGCCGCCGACAAGGAGTAAAAGGCGGCGATCTGCCCGGTTACGGCTTCGACCGCGACAAAGCAATTCGTGATGCGGCGACGAATGTCTTGCGTGACCTGCGTTTGAAAATACCGGTCGAGCGCTTCTTCCCCGCAATGAAAGGCGCTGGGATCATGTCCCTCGCCGAGAGGCTCGAAACGAAAAGGGGCACGAGTCATTCCACGCCAAACAGTTCACGGTATCGCTTGGCAGCCCGTTTGAGAGTCGCGGTCGGCTCAGGCGGATTGAGGATCGCCTTGGCGATCTGGCGCTGATCCTGGATCGAAAGACGAAAGATCTCGGTCTGCTCGATGGCCCGGCAAGCGGCTTAGTCGGCGGCTACCACAAAATCCGTGAGCGTGCGCCACTGGATTTCCGCCGCTCGTTTCAGGCGTGCCATGACTTCGTGAGGCAAACGCGCTTCCAGGCGGGCGGTGGGTTGGGGGTCCGGCTTCATAGCGTCTTCACTATACGGCGTTTTGCCGTACGTGTCCATTTGCTTTTATGACTTTGCCTTTAAACCCGAATAAAATATTTATCGGCTGCGGCGGCCTGGTCCCAAGATGCCGGTACGGTAACGGCTGCCCTCCAGCAGCAGATCGGCGAACTTAAGCAGTCCATCGCACAGAACAGCAAGGTACAAAAGACGCCGATCGGCGCCGCTCCTCCGCCGGCGAAAAAAGGTGGCCAAGGGCAAGATCATCGCCAAGAAGGTCGCCGAAATGAAGGCATACATGGACGGCGTGAGCAGCCTGATCCGCCGTTATGTTCCGCCAGATCCAAAGGATATGCAGGCGTCGTTCCAGTCAGGCAAAGCGAAGCTGATTCCGGCAGCCGGACAGTTGATCTTTACCGACTTCGCCAAGCCGGGCGACCAGGTCACGCTTACCTTCGACCCGGCAACCAAGAAGCTGCTTTCGTTCGTGGTGACAACTTACCTGGATGATAAGAAGGACGTCGTCAGTCTCAATGCGAGCTTCAACACTTTACCGGACGGCACGAATTTCGTCGAGACGACCATCTTGGATGCAACCGCGAAAGAGATACAGGCAAAACTACTAATTCCGAGTATCACAAGTTCGGTAGCTGAAGCGACTGTCACTGGTGTGCCTCTAAGGATCTCCGTGATCTTGTTGAGGCAGCCGGTGGCAGAACCCGCCGGAAGTGGGGTGCAGGCAACTCTAACTGCCAGACCGGGCCGCTGCCGAGAAATGGGAAAGCCAGGATGGGGAAAAGCCCTGGTTACTGCAGGCTTCACCGCGCTGCCGGACTCCCTGCCGCAAATCGCGCCCGGATGGTCATGTACGACTTGCGGCACACGTCTGCGACCCGGGCGGTTGAGCGCGGGGTGGAATTGCCGAAGTTGATGGCGATCCTCGGGCACTCGAATCTGCGGAGCATCATGCGGTACGTCCATATTTTCCCAAACGCACATCACGGAAGGGATGCGCAAGTTCGAGGCTGGTTCGGAATCCTGGCCGCCGCCTGCCCGCTTCGTACCGGGAAATCCCGCTACTTCCCAGGAATATGCGGAAAGGTCAAAAAAGGCGCAATGAACTTTGAATCAATGACTTGAATGGAGGCGCGGGTCGGGATCGAACCGACGAATAAAGGTTTTGCAGACCTTTGCCTTACCACTTGGCTACCGCGCCCGATGACGAGGCCTACAAGTGCACAGTACCGCGCTCGCTGCCTCCAAGTCAATTCCGCAATCCCCGTCTGGCAGCCTGCTTGCTCTCGCAACCGCCATGTTCCGAGACTTTCTGTATGGATGGCGGCTCCTCCGACGGAGCCCGGCCTTCACCACGGTCGCTGTCTTGACCCTCGCCCTCGGCATCGGCGCCAACACCGCCATGTTCAGCGTCTCGGAAGCCATTCTCTTCCGCCTGCCCGCCTATCGCGACTCCGCACAGCTCGTCGTCCTCCAGCGCTACTACCCGAGCACCCAGAAAACCGTCGCGCAACTCTCCCCCGGCGATGTCCAGGACTTCGCTAACCGCAGCCGCACCCTCCAGTCGCTTGCCTTCTACGGCACCGACCAGGTCACCCTCACCGGCAGCGGCGACCCGCAGCGCATCCTCTCCACAGCCATCTCTCAGAACTTCGCCGAAACGCTCGGCATCGCGCCGCTGCTCGGCCGCAGCTTCTCGCCTGACGACATGCGCCCCGGCGCTCCGCTCGCCGTCCTGCTCAGCGAATCGCTCTGGCGCCACCAGTTCGCGTCCGATCCCGGCGTGCTCGGCCGCTCGATCACCCTGGAGAGCACCCCCATCCGCGTCATCGGTGTAATGCCTTCCGCGCTGGCATTCCCCGAGCCTTCCTCTGCCATTTTCCTCCCCTTGCGCATCAGCCCCCGCCAGTTGGCGCGGCGCAACGTGTATTGGTTGCACACCCTGGGACGCCTCCGCAGCGGCATCTCCGTCAAATCCGCCGCCGCCGAGCTCTCCTCAATCGCCGCCCAGCTAGCCTCCGAACACCCCGACACCAACTCCGGAGCTTCCGTCTCCGTGATGACTTTGCAGCAGTTCCAGGCGGGCGACTCCCGTCCGATGCTCATCGTGCTCGCGGGAGCCGTCGGATTCGTACTCCTGATCGTCTGCGCCAACCTCGCCAGCCTCCTGCTCGCTCGCGCCTCGGCACGCGTCTCCGAGTTCGCCGTGCGGACTGCGTTGGGCGCCGGGCGCAAGCAGTTGCTGCAACAACTACTTGCGGAGGGAATCCTGCTCAGTGCGATTGGAGGAGCGGGAGGCATTCTCGCCGCCGCCTGGGCCGTCGATCTTGTTCGCCTCATGGCCGCTGGCCGATTCAGCCGCGCCGCGGAGATCCGCCTCGACGCACCAGTCCTGCTATTTGCCGTCACCGCAACATTGCTCTGCGGCATCGTGTTCGGACTCGCACCTGCCTTCGCCGCCACTCGCGACGCACTCGCTCGCGGAACGTCGCGCATCACCGCCGCCGGACAATCGGCGCGGAACATCCTCGTCACCGTCGAGGTCGCCATGGCGTTCGTGCTGCTGGCGGGCGCGGGATTGTTGACCGAAAGCCTCTGGAATCTGCGCCATGTCAACCCCGGATTCGCGCCGGGCCACGTCCTCACTTTCGAGGTCGCCCCATCTCCTGGCCGCTTCAAGAGCAGAACCGAGGTCGGCGGATTCTACGAAGACCTGCTATCCCGAATCCGCCAGATTCCCGGAGTCACCGCCGCTGGAGCCGTAGGCAACGTCCCCTTAAGTGGCGAAGCATCCCGCACGCAGATCGTCATCGAAGATCGTCCCGTCCTTTCCGGCGAGCAGTTGGGCGCCAACTACCAACTCGCCGGCCCCGGGTACTTCGGCGCGATGGGAATTCCCCTCCTCTCCGGCCGCGACTTCAACGCCCACGATACTGAGGGCCAGCCGGAAGTCGTCATCATCAATCAGGCGCTGGCGGATCTGTGCTGGCCCGGGCAAAGCGCCGTGGGCCGCCGCATCCGGCTGGGTCCGAATCCCAAGGACCCCTGGTCCACCGTCGTCGGTGTCATCGGCAACGTGCGGCACAACCAGCTGGATTTGCCACCCAGCCCTGAGGCGTATGAGAACTATTTCCAGCACAATTGGGCCCTCATCAGCCTGGTTGCCCGATTCCAACCCGGCGCCCGCGGCGTGCCGGCCGCGATCCAGGCGCAGATCAAACTCGCGGACAAGAACATCCCCATCCCCTCGGCGCTCGCCATGGACTCCGTGATCGACACCTCGTTACGCGAGCGGCGTTTCCTCATGTGGATGCTGGTGACGTTTGCTGCCAGCGCCATGCTGCTCGCGGCCATCGGCATCTATGGCGTTATGGCGTACACGGTCACGCAGCGCACCCGAGAATTCGGCATCCGAGTCGCCTTGGGCGCGGAGCGGAGGGACGTAACCCGTCTCGTGCTCTTGGGCGGGATGCGGGTGGCGGCAGCCGGAGTACTGGTGGGCGGTCTCGCGGCCCTGGGGCTGATGCGTCTGCTGCGGACGATGCTCTTCGAAGTGGCCCCGGGCGACCCCGCTACCCTCGCAGCGACCGCGGCGGCGCTCTTTGCGCTTGCTCTGCTCGGCTGTATGATTCCGGCCCGTCGGGCGACACAAGTGGAGGCAGCGGTAGCATTGCGACACGACTGATTCCATCCACTGTCCGCTTGCGCCGCACCGTGTCCCAAGATCGGACAGCGTCTGTGATTCATTCGCTGCATCGAACGAGGACTCCTGCTGAAAGCCTCCCCTGGGCAAGTCAGGCGCATGCTCCTCGAGCGCGGCGGCCACCCTCACAAGAAGCCTAAACGGGCATACTGTGGAAAACTCATTTCAGGCCATCGATAAAGATGGATGGACGCCGATAACTCCGTGGTTTCCATCGGTGTTCCTCGGCGTCTGTCCCTTTTGTGGCGGACTCGACCCCTGCTAACTTGAATACATGAACCCGGCCGATCTCGCGAGGCTCGACGCGCTCCCGCTCCACTCGCGAACCCCCATCGAGTGGGGACGCGCCGTTCTGAACGAGCCCATCAGCCTGCTCATCGACCATGCCTTTCTCGAAAAGAAGGCCGCCAACAACGCCATGGAACTCCTCACCCGCTGGCCCAACGACTGGACCGAGGGATGGGTAGAGACCATGGCCTCCGTGGCCCGCGATGAGACTGCCCACCTCGCGCAAGTGATGCGCATGCTCCTCGATCGCGGCGGCCGCCTCGACCGCACCCACAAGAACTCCTACGCCAACTCGCTCCGCCTCCTGGTCCGCAAGGGCGAGCCCGAAGAGGTCCTGGACCGCTTGCTCGTCTCCGCGCTGATCGAGGTTCGCTCATGCGAGCGCTTCGCTATATTGGCCGCCGCCGCCGAAGAAGCGGAGATGGCGAGCTTCTATCACGCCCTCTTCTCGTCGGAATTCGGCCACTACAAAGTCTTTCTGAAGCTGGCCTGCCAGATTGCCAAACCCGCCGCCGTGGAAGCGCGCTGGCAAGAGATGCTCGCCTCCGAGGCCGAAATCCTCGCGAGCCAACCTGCCGGCCCTCGTATCCACTCCGGCATGCCTCCTGCGATGAGGTCCGATTCATGAACACACCCAAGTTCATTCCCACCACAGACGAACTGAGCCAAATGGATCGGGATTTGAGTTTTCATCCATCCCAGACAGCCAATCCGCGGATTCTCACGCCCGAGCAGATTGCCACCTTCAATCGTGACGGCTACCTCAAAGGAATCCGCATCTTCTCGCAGGACGAGATTACCGCCATCGCTCGGTATTTTGACGGACTGCTGGCGCGCACCCTCGCAGCCGGCGGCGACAGCTATTCCATCAGCACCGCGCACCTGCGCTACGGCCCGGTTTACGACCTCCTCACCGAGCCGCGCATCGTCGACCGCATAGCCGACCTGCTCGGGGAGAACGTGATAGCCTGGGGCTCGCATTTTTTTTGCAAACTCCCCGGCGACGGCAAGCGTGTCTCCTGGCATCAGGACGCCAGCTATTGGCCTCTTACGCCGTCCAAAGCGGTGACAGCTTGGTTAGCGATCGACGATGCCACTGTTGAAAATGCCTGCATGCGGTTCATTCCGGGATCTCACCTGCTGGGGCATTTGACTTATTCGCTCAGCGAGAATGACGAAGCAAATGTATTGAATCAGACGGTTGCAGACGTCCAGAACCTCGAAAAACCAGTGGATGACGAACTGAGCGCCGGGGAGATCTCTATTCACAGCGACCTGCTACTCCATGGGTCCGAAGCGAATTATTCGAGCCGGCGCCGTTGCGGCCTTACCTTGCGCTACTGCCCCGCCGATGTGCGCGCCAATCTGGGCTGGAACGCCAAGGGTGTGATTGTCCGCGGCATCGACCCGTCGGGTCACTGGGGCAATTCACCCCGTCCTCTATCCTCGTGATGTTTCGGTATCTTGAATTAGTTGTATCTTAACGAACCAATCTCACGAATCTTACTAACAAGAGTTGATTATTTCAGATATTGAGATATAAAATTGTGTATCGGTTCGGTCGCAGTCCGAATCGCTTCTGAAGCCAAAATCGGAGATCCTCGTGTTTCCGTTAGCGGCACAGAGTCCAGAGGCTGTTTCGCTCGGAACTTTTCCGGAATTTCACCTGGCCCAGGTGGTAGGCGTGTTCCCAAGTTCCGGTCTCACCGTGACCCTCAGGCGGCAATCGCTGAGGATTGACTTGCGCGCCTCCTCGGCGTGCAACCGGCGCGGAGTACGGAAATGTCTCCCAACGAGATTGAGCAACCTTTCGATTCCATTGAAAGCGCCCAGGATTATTTGAACGTTCTCGCTGACACCATCCTGGACGAGATGACGAGTCTCAAACGCGATTACGACTTGGCCGTTCGCCAAGGCGAGGAGCGCCGCGGACGGGCCCTGGAACTAGCCATGTTCAAGCTCAAGACGCTCGGCTGCAACTTACAAAAATGCCGCCGAGCCCTGAATGATCTGCGCACGCTCCGGCGGCTCATCCTCAACGAGAGGCTGACGCTCGAGCAAATCGCCAGCATGTAATTTCGCGTTGATCGATCAGGAGCGCAGCGAGGCCGCAATCACCGCGCTCCACTCCACGGCGATGGAACCCAGGTCCGGAGATAGCCACAATGACGGAAAGCATCGATTCCATCGCGGGGGCCGTTTTCTGGTCGGTTCCGGGGCATATTCTCTTTCTCCTGCTGCATCTGCTGGGGCTCGGCTGTTTCGCTTATATCGTGGCGCGGCGCATGACGCCTCTGCTTCGCGCCCAGCGGGATTTCCGCTTCGACCGGCCTTTGGACCGCGTCGCCCAGGTGGGACGGTTCTGGCTCGGCCAGTGGAAACATCCACGCTACAAGACCGCAGGAATCCTCCACATTCTGATCTTCGTGGGCTTCCTGATCCTCGCAGCCCGTGCATTCAACGTGCTCCTTCTCGGCGTCTCGAACGGCTTCGTGATGCCAGGCTTCTCCGGATGGGCTGGGCATGCCTACGAAGTCGCCAGGGATTACGCCGCCACCGTAGTTTTCCTCTGCATGGTGTTCGCCGCCATACGCCGCGGCATCTTCAAACCGGAACGTTACCGGGTTCCGGCTGGACGCGGCAAAGATCGAACACCCGACGCAATCTTCCTGCTCTCGCTCATCGCCATCCTGATGCTCGCCGACGGCTTGTTTGCGGCGAGCCAGGCCGCGAGCCAGTCCCGGCGAAATCTCGCCGTCGAGTTTCTGGCGCCGTATTCCATGCCGTGGATCCTGCGAGGCGCCTTCTCCACGGCCTCTCTCTCCGCACTCGGGAGCATTCATTCCGGAGCTTACTTCCTGCATGAGTTCGCGTTCTTCTTCTTACTCTGTTACCGCCCCTTTGGCGTGCAGTTCCACGTGGAGACTTCAGTATTCAGCATTTACTTCGCGAAGTTAGACCGCTCCACGCTCAAACCGGTCCGCTGGGGCATTCCGGACGATCAACTTGACCAGGTGAAGTCCTTCGGCGTGAAGAGGTATGAGGACTTTACCTGGAAGCACATGCTCGACTTTTACTCCTGCGCGGATTGCGGACGTTGCGCGGACCAGTGCCCGGCGAATGCGGTGGGCCGGCCGCTCGCACCACGATTCCTCACCATTAAGGCGCGGGATTACGGCTATCGCCACTATCCGGTATTCGGGGAGGTCCTCGAAAGCGAACCTCTCGTCGGAACGGTCTTCTCCGAGGACGAAATCTGGTCCTGCACCACCTGCGGCGCATGCGAAGCCGAGTGCCCCTTGTTGATCGAATACATCGATAAGGTCGTGGATCTGCGCCGTGGGCTGGTAGATGACGGCAAGGTCCCGCAATCCCTGCAGAAGCCGCTGAAAGCTCTCGAAAGCCGCGGCAACCCGTATGGGAAACTCGACAAAAAGCGCGCCGAGTGGATCAAGAACAAGGAATTTCAACAGGACTGCACAGTCCGGATTCTGAGCGCCAGCCAACCTGGGGACACACTCTACTTCGTCGACAGCATCACCTCTTACGACGACCGGATCCAATCCATCGGGCGCGCAACGGCGAAGATTCTCAAGCGGACGGGCGCGAATTTCGGAATTCTGGGGCCGGCGGAAAAGGACAGCGGCCATGAAGTGCGGCGGTTCGGAGAGGAACTTCTATTCATGTCTCTCCGCGACCACAATACCCACGCCATCCAGGCCGCCGGAGTCACTGAGATCGTAACTGCCGATCCGCATGCCTATAACGCGCTTAGGCATGACTACTCAAACCTGCCGCCGGTGGAACATATTAGTCAGTGGCTGGCGAGAAAAGTCAGGCTGGGCGATCTAGATCTGGCTCCCGTACAAGATTCGGATCAGATCTATACCTACCACGATCCGTGCTACCTCGGCCGCCACAATCAAACCTTCGATGCGCCGCGTGAGGTGCTCGACGCCATCCCTGGTTTGCAGCGGGTCGAGATGAAACGCTGCCGCGATCGTTCCTTCTGCTGCGGAGGAGGCGGCTTGGCCCTGTTCTACGAGCCAAAAGAGAACGAACGGATGGGTGTGAAGCGTGTCCAAATGGCGGCCGAAGCCGGCGCCAGTGTGATCGTGACAGCCTGTCCGTTCTGCATGGTGAACATTGAAGATGCGATCAAAGTCGCCGGCATGGAAGGCAAAATGACCGCGATCGACCTGACAGAGTTAGTCGACCGCCAGATGGTGGTGGCTTAGATGGTGCGCCGTGGCGCAAATACTCCTGTTTGCCGCGTTGAGACGCATCTTCGACACTTTTCAGGGCTCCACCAGCCCGCTCCGCTAACCAGCTTACTGAGGAGAGTACATGGAAATCTTAGTATGTGCAAAGCGAGTACCCGACACATCCGAGAATGAAATTCAACTCAACGGTGCCGGGAACGACATCGAACGTGACGACGTGGTCTATTCGGTGAATGAGCCCGACAATTACGCCGTCGAGGAAGCCCTGCGGATTGTCGATCGCACCGGCGGAAACGTTACGGTGGTGACAGTGGGCGGCGACGAGGATGAAGAGATCCTGCGCCGCGAAATGGCCATGGGCGCTCACCAGGCCGCTCTGATTTCCGACGAGGCCTTTGAAGGTTCAGATGGCAGGGGTATCGCGACGATCCTCAAAGCCTTTGTCCAAAAAGGCAAATATGACCTCATTTTGACCGGGGTCCAGGCCGATGACGCTGGCGCCCAGGTGGGCGGCATGCTCGCTGCCATGCTCGACTATCCCTTCGCGTCGCTGGTGAACGCAATTGACGTCGAAAACGGCGGACTCAAGATCAGCCGCGAGATCGAAGGCGGCAGTAAAGAGATCAGCGCAATCGATCTGCCCTGCGTGCTCTCCATTCAGACCGGCATCAACGAACCCCGCTACGTTGGCATGCGCGGCATCCGCCAGGTGGCCTCCCGCGAGATTCCCACCTTCGACGCCTCGACTCTTGGTCTGGACGGCGGACAAGTCGGAGAAGACGCCGCTAAGGTCAAACGCACCGATTACTTCGTTCCCGTCGCCGGCAAGGGCGCCGAGATGTTGGAAGGCAGTCGTGAAGAGATCATCGACCGCCTCGTTGCCATGATGAGAGCCAAGGGAGGGTTGAACTAATGCCTCGCACTTTTACATACATCGTTCACAAGGCCGGGCTGGCCGACGAATCGGCGGGCGAACTGCTCGCCGCCGCCAGGAAGATCGGTCCCGCGCAAACGCCCGTCGCCCTCGTTGTCGGGTACGGAGCAGATCTCGATGCCGTCTGCGAGTCGCTCCGCGGCACTTTCTCCGAAATCTGGAAACTGTCTAATGAGTCACTCGCTTATCCAAATGCCGAGTTAGTACGACAAGCCTTAGTTAGAGTGCTGCCGCAAGGCAGCATTCTGCTAGTCCCCCACAATCACTTCGGAGTGGACCTGTCACCTGGCCTCTCGGTCAAGCTCAACGCCGCCTATGTCTCCGATGTACTGGACATCGAGCGCGTGGCGGGCAACTCCTTGACCCTCGTCCGCCAGGAGTTCGGAGGCCAGGTCAGCACCCACGTCCAATGCGACATTACGAGCGGCGCCGTCCTCAACATACGTCCCGGCGCCATCGCCACGCATGGTTCGGTCCAAGCCTCCGCGAGCGGTGTGATCGTCGACCAGTCGGCCAAGGTCGGGCCCCTCACGGCTAAGCGCCGCTACCTCGAGACCCTCATTCCCGAAGCCGGCGATGTCGATATCACCAGACACGCCGTGCTCGTTTCGGTCGGCCGCGGGATCCAGGAAAAGGACAATGTCTCCATCGCGGAAGACCTTGCCAACGCGCTCGGCGGGGCGGTGAGTTGTTCCCGCCCGGTAGTCGACGCCAAGTGGCTCGAAAAATCCCGGCAGGTCGGTTCATCGGGCCAGACCGTGCGTCCCAAAGTCTACCTTGCCTGCGGCATCAGCGGCTCATTCCAGCACCTGGCTGGAATCAAAGGCAATCCGTTCATGGTTGCCATTAACAAGAATCCCAAAGCGCCGATCTTCCGCGTTGCGGACGTAGGCATTGTCGACGATGTTCTGGAATTCCTGCCCGAACTCACCGAGCGTGTTTTGGAAGAGACCAGCGTCGCCGCCGGAAGGAGCCGGGAATGATCTCCAAGAAGACCTTGAACCTGAGCCTCAAGTCACTCCGCGATTTTGCCAAAAAGCGTCTCCCCGATCAGCAACTGATCGATCTGGACGCGCGCGACGAGTGCCCGGTAGAGATCGTGCATCACATGTGCAGCCCCGATAAGCTGGGCATCACCCTGCTCTTCGTGCCGGAGGCGTATGGAGGCATGGGCGGCGGCACCTTCGATTTCTACCGCGTGTGCGAAGAGATGGCTCGCATCGATCTGGGTGTCGCCACTTCGGTCTTCGCCATTTTTCTGGGCAGTGACCCGATTACCGTCGGGGCAACGCCGGAACAGAAGAAGATGTGGCTCTCGCGCATCGCGGAGGAGGGCTTACTCTTCGCTTATGGCGCGACTGAACCCGACGCGGGCAGCGACTTGGGGGCTCTGCAAACCACCGCTGAGCGGGTTGTCGAAGACGGCGTCATCAAGGGCTATAGGATCAACGGCGCCAAGCAGTGGATCAGCAACGGCGGCATCGCCGGCGCCTACACCGTGCTTGCCAACACTCCCGCGGGCCCCAGTTGGTTCATCGTGGACGCGGGATCGCCCGGCTTCAGTCACGATAAGCCCGAAGACAAGCATGGGATCCGCTTGAGTAACACCGCAGCCCTGGCATTCAACAACGTCTACGTGGACGCCGGCCGCCTGATCGGCGGCGTGGAAGGCCAGGGACTGAACCAGGCGCAAGCCGTCTTCGGCTATACGCGCCTGATGGTGGCGGCGTTCGGCCTGGGTGCCGGTTGGGCCGCGTTGGACCGCGCGCTTCCCTACTCCACCAAGCGCATCCAGGCCGGGTCGCCGCTCTCCGAAAAGCAGGGCTATACCCACAAGCTGATCGTTCCCCACGTGGTGCGGCTGGAGGCCGCGCGCGCCTTCATCGAAGAGACCGCGGAAAGGATCGACGGCGGCGAGGAAGGCAGCCTCAATACCGAAGGCGCCATCGCCAAATACATGGCCACCGAGGCGGGCAATATGGCTGCGGACGCCAGCATTCAGGCGCTGGGCGGGTACGGCTACACGCACGAGTACATGGTGGAGAAGATCAAGCGCGACGTGCGCATCACCACCATCTATGAAGGCACCTCCGAGATCATGGAAATGACCATCAGCCGAGACCGCTGGCAGCTTCATCTGAAGACCCGCGGCCAGCATTATCACGACCTGGCCCGGCAGATGGAAGCTCTGCACCAGCAGCACTCCGATGTCGGAGCGAACACCGCCGCGTTGGCGCTTCACGGCCTCGCCGAGTTGCTCGAACGGTGCCGCGTCGCCCGACTTACCCGGTATCAGCACATCCTGCTGCGCGTGGGCGAGTGGATCGCGTTCGGCGAATCCGCCGCGTGCCTGGCGCGCCGTGCCGCCCGCCTGAAGGAAGGCAAACTCAACGAGAAGGCCAATGACCGCTTCGACAAGACCTGTCTCGCGGCCATCAGCCGCATTTTCGCCCGTGAAGCCGCGCTTAAGATCGCCGAAGAGGGACTCCGTTGGGCGATCGGCGCGGGTGGCGTGAACGACGCCGCCCTGCCCGCCTTCGAGTCCGCGCTGGGATTGCCCGCTGTGCATCGCGCGCAGTCGGGCCTGATTGCCGATATGGATGCCGTAGCCGACGTGCTTTATCACCGTGCGTCCAAAAACGCGGGAGCAGCCGCTTAGACCCGTGGGGCCGGTCTCACCGGCTCCACTTTGAGGAGCGAGATCATGCGAGATACGTCATATCGAGCGGTGGCCATCGTGGGCATTGGAAGTATTCTGCCCGACGCCACCGACACGGCCTCTTTTTGGGAAAACGTCAAGACCGGCCGCTACTCCATCAGCGAAGTTTCGCCGGATCGTTGGGACCCGGCCCTATACTTCGATCCCGATCACAGCGCCCCCGACAAAACCTATTCCAAGATTGGCGGCTGGGTGCGGGAGTACGCCTGGGATCCATTGAGGTGGCATCTCGCCATCCCTCCCAAAGTCGCCGATTGCATGGATGGCGGACAGAAGTGGGCCATCGCCTGTACGCGTGCGGCCCTGGAAGACTACGGATTCCCGGCACGCCATTTGGATCACGATCGCACGGCGGTGATCCTCGGCAACGCCATGGCCGGGGAGAAGCACTACTTCACCACGGCGCGCATCCTGTTCCCGGAGTATGCCCGCGAATTGGCCGCCGCCAGCAGCTTCGCCAGTCTTCCCGAAGACGTGCGCAGCGAGATAGAAGAAGAGTTCCACGAGCGTATGGTCCGGTTGCTGCCTCCCATCACCGAAGACACCATGCCCGGGGAATTGTCCAACTGCATCGCCGGCCGCGTCGCCAACACCTTCAACTTCCACGGCCCCAACTATGTCTGCGATGCCGCCTGCGCATCCGCCATGGCGGCCATGAGTTCCGCCGCCGAGGCGCTGATCGACGGCGAATTCGACGCAGTCATCACCGGCGGGATCGACCGCAATATGGGAGTCTCGAGTTTCGTCAAGTTCAGCAAGATCGGCGCGCTCTCCGCTACCGGCACGCGGCCCTATGCCGAAGGTGCGGATGGTTTCGTGATGGGCGAAGGCGCCGCCGTCTTCCTGATGAAGCGCCTGGCCGACGCCGAACGCGACGGCGACAAGATCTACGCCGTGCTACGCGGCATTGGCGGGTCGAGCGACGGAAAGGGCAAGGGCATCACCGCTCCCAATCCTGTTGGCCAAAAGCTCGCCATCCAGCGGGCCTGGGAGAATGCTGGCCTCTCACCCGCAACCGCCACGTTGCTGGAAGGCCACGGTACCTCCACCAGCGTCGGCGACCTGGTGGAAGTGACCAGTATGCTCGACGTGCTGGCGCAATACAATCTGCCGGCGCACTCCATCGCACTGGGTTCGGTGAAATCGAACATAGGGCATCTCAAGGGCGCCGCGGGTGCGGCTGGAATCCTGAAGGTCACCCTGGCGCTCCACGACAAAGTACTGCCCCCCAGTGTGAATTGCGCGCATCCGAATCCCAATATCGATTTCGCCCATTCCCCGCTCTATGTCAACACCGAACTGAGGCCGTGGCCCACACCGCAGGACGGTGTCCGGCGCGCGGGTGTCAGCGCCTTCGGATTTGGCGGAACGAACTTCCATGCGGTGCTTGAGGAATACATCCCGCATCGCTTGAGCGCAAACGGCAAGAAATCCGCAGCCATCAATATCCCGGTGCCAGGGCAGCCCGTCGCCGCGGCCCAGCAGGCGAAAGCCCCCCTCCGCGGTGCCCTGGTGCTTGGCGCTCCTACTGTGACCGCCCTCGCCGAGCGACTGCGCTCCGTCTACCAACTCGCCCTCACCGGCGATGCACCCGCGCCTACCGCCCCCGCCGAAGCCGACCTGCGCGCCGCCGAACGTATCGCGATCGACTACACCGATGCGGCCGACCTCGCGGACAAGGCCGGCAAGGCGCTCAAAGCCTTCGCTGCCGATCAGCCCGCCATCTGGAAAGCCCTGCGTCCGCAAGCCATCTACCGCGGCCAGGGACCGGCCGCCAAAGTCGCATTCCTCTACCCCGGCCAAGGCTCCCAATACGTCAACATGCTGCGTCCCCTCTGCAAGGCGGAACCGATAGTCGCCGAAGTCTTCGCCGAAGCCGATCGGGTGATGACGCCGATTCTCGGGAAACCGCTCAGCGAGTTCGTTTTCGTCGATAAGGCCGACAGCCACGCCGTGGAGCAGGCCGAAGAAGATCTCCGCCAGACCGCGATCACCCAACCCGCAGTCCTGGCTGCGGACCAGGCAGTCACCAAACTGCTCGCGGCTTATGGAATCCGGCCCGACATGACCATGGGCCACAGCCTCGGCGAGTATGGCGCGCTGGTCGCGTCCGGAGCGCTTCCGTTCGCCCACGCCTTGGAAGCGGTCAGTGCCAGGGGCCGCGAAATGACTCGCGTCTCCTGGTCCGACAACGGCAAGATGGCCGCGGTATTCGCGCCCATTGAGGAGATCGAACGCATCCTCAAGACGGTGGATGGCTACGTGGTGATCGCCAATCTCAATAGCGACCGCCAGGCAGTGATCGGCGGCGCCAGCAAGGCTGTCGAGCAGGCCAGCGAGATCTTCCTGAATGCCGGCTACAACGCCGTCCCGCTCTCCGTCAGCCACGCCTTCCACACCTCGATCGTCGCTCCGGCAAGCGCACCGCTTCGCAGCGTCCTGGAACGTCTCCATTTGGAATCGCCGCATGTGCCCATCGCGGCCAACGTGAATGGCGAGTTCTATCCCACCGGACCCGGCGTGGTGCCGCAGATGCTCGACATTCTGTCCCAGCAGGTGGCCGCTCCCGTGCAGTTCGTCAAAGGACTGAAGACGATCTACGACGCAGGAGCCCGGATCTTCGTCGAAGTCGGACCGAAGAAGGCGCTGCAAGGCTTCGTCGAAGATGTCCTTGGCGACCGCGGCGATGTTGTCTCGATGTTCACCAACCATCCCAAGCTGGGAGACATTGCCGCATTCAACCAGGCACTCTGCGCCCTGTACGCCGCCGGACTCGGCGCCGCCGGCGCTCCTGCAGCAGTCCGCCCTGAGGCGACTGAGGTGGCGACCACCGTGCCGGCTGCCGCCGCGACAGCGCCCGCACCACTCCCGACGAAGCCGCTCTCCGCGGAGCCGCTCGTGGCGCTGGGCCAGATCTTCGCCGATGCGATGGATCGCGCCTCGCAACTCTACCACGACCGCAAACCGGACCCCATCCTTCACCCCGTGGCCATCAGCGGAGCCGCGCTTGGACTCCCCGGCACCGAGCACATCTTCGACGATGGCAATGTCGCCCGCATCCTGCGCGGCGAGCAACTGATCGACGTGATCCCGACCCGTTTTCGCAAGGCGATGCTCGACAAGCACATTACTCGCCTGGTTAAGAGTGACAACGGCGGACCCGTCTTCGAAACCATCACCAACGCTGCCGACGTGATCAAGCTCGCCGGCCGCGGCAATGCCTTCAATCTCGAAACCGAGTTTGGAGTCTCCGCCGACCGTGTGGCCTCACTCGACCGCAACACCGCTTTGGCGATGGCCGTGGGACTCGACGCACTCCGCGACGCCGGCATCCCGCTGGTGCTGCGCTACAAGACCACCAGCAAAGGCACCCGGTTACCTGACCGTTGGGTTCTGCCGGAAGACATGCGCGACGACACCGGCGTGATCTTTGCCTCGGTCTTTCCAGGCTTCAATCGGCTCTCTGACGAGATCACGCGCTATCATAGCGACCGTGCCCGCCGCGAGGAATTGGCCATGCTCGAAGGCCTTCGCGCTCGAGCCGTCGAGAACAACGGCAATTCCACACTTGGACAGGAGATCGAGCGGCAGATCGCGGAATTGCGCGTCGCCATCGACAAGGATGCGTACACATTCGACCGGCGCTTCCTGTTCCGCGTCCTCTCCATGGGCCACTCGCAGTTCGCTGAGTTTATCGGCGCGCGAGGTCCCAACACGCAGATCAACGCCGCGTGTGCCTCCACGACGCAGGCAACCGCTGTCGCCGAGGATTGGATCCGCGCGGGCCGCTGCCGTCGCGTGGTCGTGATCTCCGCCGATGACATCACCACCGACCAATTGATCGACTGGTTCGGCGCCGGTTTCCTCGCCAGCGGAGCGGCCGCCACGGACGAAGTAGTAGAAGACGCCGCAATGCCCTTCGATCGCCGCCGCCATGGCATGGTCATCGGCATGGGCGCGGCCGGCTTCGTGGTCGAAAGCCACGAGGCCATGCGGGAACGCGGCATCCGCCCGATTTGCGAGCTTCTGGGCGCAGCCACCGCCAATAGCGCGTTCCACGGTACGCGGCTGGACGTGGAGCACATCGCTCAGGTGATGGAGAGCCTGGTGTCCCAGGCCGAAAAGCGTGGCGGCGTTTCGCGCCGTCAAATGGCCGAGAGCATGGTGTTCGTCTCGCACGAGACTTATACACCGGCTCGCGGCGGCAGTGCCTCGGCCGAGATCCACGCGCTCCGCCGGGTGTTTGGCGACGTGGCCGACCACATCGTCATCGCCAATACCAAGGGCTTCACTGGCCACGCCATGGGCGCAGGTATTGAAGACGTAGTGGCGATGAAGGCACTCGAAACGGGTTGTGTTCCACCGGTCGCCAACTTCAAAGAGGTGGATCCCGAATTGGGCGTACTGAACCTGTCGAAGGGCGGCATCTATCCGGTGGAGTATGCCTTGCGCCTGGGCGCTGGATTTGGTTCCCAGATCAGCATGACGCTCTTCCGCATGGTCAAGTCGAAGGACGGCTCGCGTCCGAGCCCCAACGCGCTCGGATACGCCAATCGAATAGCCGATAAGTCCACGTGGGAGGCCTGGCTGACCCGGATGGCAGGCCGCCCGTCCGCCAGCCTCGAAGTGGTGCAACGCACACTCAGGGTCGCCGAGCAACCCGTTGTTCAGGCTATAGCTCAACCTGTAGCTCAACCTGTGGCGCAGGCCACCGGCCTGCGACCTAACGTGGAGCCAAAACCGGAACCTAAGCCAAAGCCGGAACCGGCTCCAGCTCCAGCGGGGGACCCCGTCCAAGACGAAGTCCTGTCGCTGGTCTCCAAAATCACCGGATACCCGATCGACATGCTTGCCTTAGATCTGGACCTCGAAGCAGACCTGGGCATCGACACCGTCAAGCAAGCCGAAGTCTTCGCGTCGATCCGCCAAACCTATGGAATTGAACGAGATGACAAGATCAAGCTGCGCGAATTCCCGACCCTTGCGCATGTCATCCAGTTCGTCCATGGCAAGCGCCCCGACTTGACGAAACGAACTCCCCCGGCACCGCCCGCCACCGTTTCAGCTCCGGTAGCCGCGCCGGTCCCGGCTCCCGAAATGACGAAACGAACTCCCCCAGCCCCTCCGGTTGCCGCCGACCCGCTGAAGGACCGGATCCTGGCGCTGGTAGTGGAGAAGACCGGTTATCCGCCCGAAATGCTCGACCTCGATTTGGATCTCGAAGCAGACCTAGGCATAGACACCGTCAAGCAGGCCGAACTCTTCGCGGCGATTCGCCAAGCCTACGACATCCCGCGCGACCCGAATCTGAAGCTCCGAGACTTTCCCACGCTTGCGCATGTAGTCCAATTCGCGCGCGAGCGGGCGCCTGTCCCTGCCAGCGAAGCGAGCAAGCCCCCGGCCCCGGTACCCCAACCTCAAGCCTCCGAGTCGGACGCAGTTCGAGAGAAGGTTCTGGCAATCGTAGCCGAGAAGACAGGCTACCCGAAGGACATGCTCGACTTGGACCTCGATCTTGAAGCCGACCTCGGCATCGACACCGTGAAACAGGCCGAGATGTTCGCCTCGATCCGCGCCGCCTGGAATATCCCCCGCGATCCCAACCTGAAGCTGCGCGACTTCCCGACGCTCGCACACGTAATCCAATTCGCGAAAGATCGCGCACCTGTACCCGCGAGCGAAGCGAGGCCCACCCCGGCCCCCCAGGCCCAAACGCCAGTCTCCGAATCGGACGAAGTCCGAGAGAAGGTTCTGGCAATCGTAGCCGAGAAGACGGGCTACCCCAAAGACATGCTCGACCTGGATCTCGATCTTGAAGCTGATCTTGGCATCGACACCGTGAAACAGGCCGAGATGTTCGCCTCGATCCGCGCCGCCTGGAATATCCCCCGCAATCCCAACCTGAAGCTGCGCGACTTCCCGACGCTCGCGCACGTAATCCAGTTCGCGCGCAATGGTGCGCCCGCACCCGCGAGCGAAGCGAGCAAACCCCCGGCCCTCGGGCCCCCGCCCCCGGCGCAGGCGAGTGAAGTGAGCCCAGTCGCCAACCCCCAACCCCCAACCTCCAACCCCGCGAGCGTAGCGAATCAGAGCCCAGTCCCCCGCCGCGTCCCGGTGCCGGTGGTCCGTCCACCGCTGAATCTGTGCAAGCAAACCACTGTCACACTCAGCCCGGGCACGCGCGTACTCGTCGTCCCCGACAAGGGCGGAGTTGCCGCGATCCTCGCCGAACACCTGCGCGCGCTAGGTCTGGTAGTAGTCGACAAACCGGAAGGCACGATCGCTGGTGTCTATTGGCTCCCTGCCCTGGACGACGAAGGCAACCTGCTCGACATGGACTTGCCCGCCTGGCACGATGCCGTTCAGGTCCGGGTCAAGTCGCTGTACACCACTATGCGAGCACTCTACGCACAGTCTCCGTTCCTGGTCTCGGCGACCCGTCTCGGCGGCCTGCACGGCTACGACGCGGGAGGCGCCACGTCGCCCATGGGCGGTGCGGTCACCGGTTTCACCAAGGCCTACAAACAAGAGAAGCGCGACACCCTCGTCAAAGCGGTCGACTTCGAACCGGGTCGCAAGGCCTCCGAAATCGCCGACATGCTCATCGCGGAGACGATGCGAGATCCTGGCGCAGTCGAGATCGGATACCAGGGCGCCGAGCGCTTCAGCATCACGCTCGCCGAACAGCCGGCGGAAGACGGTCAAACCGGCATGACACTCGGACGGGACACCGTCTTCGTCGTCACGGGCGCAGCCGGCAGTATCGTCTCGGCGATTACCGCAGATTTGGCCGCGGCGTCTGGCGGCACCTTCTACCTGCTCGACATGGTGCCTGAACCCGCAGCCGACAACCCCGACTTCGCGCGCTTCGCCAACGACAAGGATGGCCTCAAGCGCGACCTGTTCGCCCGCATCCAAACGCGTGGCGAGCGGGCCACTCCCGCAATGGTCGAGAAGGAGTTGGCTGCACTGGAACGCGCGTACGCGGCTCGCACCGCGATCGAAGCGGTCAAAGCCGCCGGCGGAACCGCACACTACCTCAGCGTCAACCTCACCGATGGCGAAGCGGTCGCCCGAGCCATTGCGAAGGTACGCGAACAGAGCGGACGCATCGACGTCCTGCTGCACGCCGCGGGCCTCGAACGTAGCCACTTCCTCCCCGATAAAGACCCGCGTGAGTTCGACTTGGTCTTCGACGTCAAGAGCGACGGCTGGTTCCACCTGCTGCGCGCCATCGGAGACATGCCGCTCGGCGCTACCGTGGCATTCAGCTCAGTGGCTGGACGCTTCGGCAACGGAGGTCAGACTGATTACAGCGCCGCCAACGATCTGCTGTGCAAGATCACATCCAGCTTCCGCACGACGCGGCCGAATACTCGCGGCATCGTCATCGACTGGACGGCGTGGGGTGGCATCGGCATGGCTACGCGAGGCTCCATTCCCAAGATGATGGAGCTGGCGGGAATCGACATGCTGCCGCCTGAAGCCGGCATTCCGCTGATCCGGCTGGAACTGACGGTGGGAGGCACGCGCGGCGAGGTCCTGGTTGGAAAGCGACTCGGCATTCTGCAAAGCGAATGGGATGCCGATGGCGGCCTGGATCTCCAGGCGATGGCGGCCGCCCAAGGGCCCATGTGCGGCAAGGTCGCCGGCATGAGCCTGCACGGCGGGCTTACCGTCGAAACCACCCTCGATCCGCGGGTGCAACCTTTCCTCTACGATCATCAGATCGATGGCACACCAGTGCTGCCGGGGGTGATGGGGGTCGAGGCATTCGCGGAAGCGGCACGCGCGGTGCTGCCCGGCTGGCACGTTGCGGCCGTGGAACAGGTGAATTTCCTGGCGCCTTTTAAGTTCTATCGAAACGAGCCTCGCACTGTGACCGTTCACGCGATGATTTCTCCGCAAGGCGACGGGATGGTGGCCGATTGCCAGTTGAGCGGCAGCCGGGCACTCCCCAACCAGGCGGAGCCGCAGATCACTACGCACTTCACGTCTCGTGTTCGTCTCGCCAAGGGGGCGCCGATGGTTTCTGCGGCGCGGCCCCTGAAAATTCCGACCGGAGCCACTTTCGAAGCGGCGGATATCTATCACGTGTACTTCCATGGACCGGCCTACCAGGTTCTGGAGCGCGCCTGGGTCGAGCCCACACGAGTGGTTGGGCAGATGTCGCAGCGCCTGCCCGAGAATCACCGGCCGGCGGAGTTGCCGGTGTTGATGGCGCCGCGGCTGATCGAGTTGTGCGAGCAGACCGCGGGGCTCTGGGAGATCGTACAGCAGGGCCGCATGGGTCTGCCGCTACAGATCGACCATGTAGCGGTGTGCCAGGATCCGGCTGGAGCACAGGGACCACTCTTCGCGGTGGTCACCTGTGACCTCGATACCTCCAGCTTTGACGCCGAGGTCGTCGACACGGCCGGCAACCGCTTTGTCGAGGTGAGCGGCTATCGGACCGTAGCTCTGGGGCCAGTAAATCCCGAACTGCTCCGAGTGGTTGAACCCGCGATGGCTTGATGCATCGTGACCGTCTATTGGCTGGAGCAGACCGAAGCCGACGTGCCCACGGAGGACGATTGGTTGAGCACGAGCGAGCTTGTGCGACTGAGCAGCTTCCGGTTTCCGAAGCGTCGCGCCGATTGGCGGCTGGGACGCTGGACCGCGAAACTGGCGGTAGCCCGGTGGCTCAGTCCGCACGGCAGTCCGCCGGCTCTTTCCGCGATTGAGATACGCCCTGCCACGTCCGGGGCGCCCGAAGTATTCATCGCGGATCGACCGGCGGACGGCACGATCTCTATCAGCCATCGGGGTGGAGTGGCGGCTTGCGCGTTAGGGCAGGCCGCCTCCGAGCTGGGATGCGACCTCGAACTGGTCGAACCGCGGAGTGAGGGCTTCGTCGCCGACTACTTCACCGAAGGGGAGCAGGCCCTCATCAATCAGGCAGGCGCGGATTGTTCTCAGATCTCCGCGCTCTTATGGAGCGCCAAAGAGAGCGCGCTCAAGGCCCTGCGAGTAGGGCTGCGCGAGGACACGCGCTCCGTCGCGGTCAGCATCTCAGGCACCCCGGTCGGGGGTTGGAGGCGGCTCAAGGTGGAATGTCCGCAAGGCGTCCGGTTTTGTGGATGGTGGCAACTCTCGGGCGGACTGATTCGCACCGTGGTCAGCGGCCCTTCGGCCCCACCACCTGTCCGCCTCCTCCGGTGACTTTAGCGCTTGCTGACGCGCGCGGCTCGCTGTCCTCACCGCTGGATTACGACCCGCGCGCGTCACGCTCACGGTCGTGGCTCATAACGTACCCAAATATGTTCGCGCGATAAGCGTGCTGGCGAGCCGCGCGCGTAAGCAAGCGATCACGAATCAGAGGGCGGAGACGCCCACCTCACGGTCGCGGCTCGCAAGACACTGACGAGCCGCGCGTAAGCAAGCGTTACACATCCGAGGTACAGAATTTGCAGCGCGTGGCGTCCGCTGGCACCGTCTCCTTGCACCTTGGACAAACCTTCGTCGGCGCCGGCTTAGGAGCGGGGGCTTCCTTGATCAGGGCCTTCGTCCCGATGTAGACAATCAACGAAATGATCAGAAAATCGATGAAATTGCCGAAGAATGTCCCGTAGGTGAGAGCGTTAACGACCGGCTTGCCGTCGGCGCCGATGTGCTCGGAGAGAACGAACTTCGCCGCGCGCCATTCGCCGGAGGGCAATACGAAGCTCACCAGCGGCATAATCACGTCCGCCGCCAGTGACGAGACCACTTTCCCCACTGCACCGCCGACGATCACCGCGATCGCCAAGGCGAGCACGTTGTTCTTGAGCAAGAACTCTTTGAATCCTTTGATCATGAGCCACTCCTGATGAACTTGGTCAAACGCTCCATGGCGGGCTCCAGAATCGAACGCTCCGCCGCATAACAGATCCGAATCGAACCTTCACCACCCGCACCGAAGGCGACACCCGGGGCCAGCCCCACACGGGTTTCCTCCAGAAGGCGGCGGCAGAAGCCGAACGAATCGGTCATCCCGTCAATTCGCGGAAACAGATAGAAAGCACCGTCCGGTTTTGGCACGGTGACTTCAGCCAGCCCGCGCAACGCGTCCAGACACAGATCGCGATTCTCATTCAGGCGTTCTAACATGCGTCGCAGTTCGCCTTCGCCCTCGGCGAGGGCGGTCTCACCGGCTTTCTGCGCGAAGGTGGGGGCGTGCGAGATGATGAACTCGTTCAACTGGGTGGCCTTCGCGGCCAGATCGCGCCGCGCCACCAGCCAACCCACGCGCCAACCCGTCATGCAATAGCTCTTGGAGAACGAATGTACCACCATCACCGCATCGTCGCGGGTCGCTTTGCGCAAGATCGACGGCACCGGCTCTCCCAGATGAGAACCCGCGTAGTAAAGGCGATCATACACCTCATCGGCCATCAGCCACATCCCGTGACGCCGTGCGAAATCGAGCAGGCCCTGCTGTTCCTCGCTGGTCGCGACCCAGCCGAGCGGGTTGGAGGGCGAAGTATACAGAAGTACGCGGGTGCGCGGAGTCACCGCCGCTTCGAGCGCATCGAAATCGACGCGGTAGCGCTCGCCGCACAGCGGGTGCGGAATCTGGCGGACCACGGCATTCGCCATCATCACGCTCGATGAGCCATTGGGCCACGCGGGTGTCAACACCATGCCTTCATCGCCAGGGTCGAGCGCGCACCGTATACCGAGGTTGATCGCCTGCACGCCGGAAGCGGTCACCACGATCTCGCTCATCGGGTCGAGTTCGACGGCGTGCAGCCGCCGATAATTCTCGGCGATGGCCCGCCGCAGCGACGGCAACCCGGCGTTCTCGGTGTAGAATGTGAAGCCGTCCTGCATGGCGCGGTACGCCGCCTGCTTGATGTAGTCGGGGGTCGGTAGATTCGATTCACCGAAATAGAGGCGCAGAACGCCATCCATGGACATGGCGATCTCCGCCAATTCACGAATGCGGGAGTGCGGGACCTTTTCCACCGAGCTGGCCAATTGCGACATTCTAAACATTCTCGCACTGGTCGAGGCACTTTATAATGGGGATTCCATGAGCGCACATTTTCGCATTGCCGCCATCACCGATGAATTCTCGCCCGATCTGGATATCGCCGTACATTCGATGGCGGAAGTCGGGATGACCGGCGCCGAACTGCGCATGCTCTTCGGAAAGAATATCGTGGATCTGTCGACGGAGGAGTTGGAGCGCGCCATCGAGATGGTCCGCGGGTGCGGGCTGGAGATTATTTCAATTGCATCGCCGCTATTGAAGTGCACGCTGCCGGATGCTCCCGAGGTGGACGAGCGCTTCCAGAAAGATATGTTCGCAGCCAAGCAGACATTCGACGATCAACCGTGGATCGCGGAGCGCGCTTTCGCGATTGCGGAGCGGACGGGCGCGAAAATCATCCGGGTCTTCTCGTATTGGCGCACGGTGCGTCCCGAGGAGTGCTTCACGCGGATCGTGGAGGCGCTGGGCAAACTGGCGGACCAAGCGGCGCATTACGGCGTCACCATCGCGATTGAGAACGAGCACGCGTGCAACATTGCGACCGCGGCGGAGACGTCGAGGCTGCTGGCCGCGCTAAATCATCCTCACCTGAAAATGGTTTGGGACCCTGCCAACGCGCTGGTCTCGGGAGAGACGCCGTTTCCGGATGGCTACGCTACACTGCCCGTCGGACGCATCGCACACGTGCACGCGAAGGACTGCCTGCAGGGCGATGAAAAGCTCATCTGGGGCCCTTTGGGCGATGGTTTGATCGATTGGCGCGGCCAGATTGCGGCTCTGGCGCGCGACGGCTACACGGGCTGGATCAGTCTCGAAACGCATTGGACTGGTCCGAACAACGACAAGCACGAAGCCAGCATGATCTGCGGCCGCAAGCTGCGGGAACTGGCGCAGTAGCTACTTCGCCGTCGAAGTCTCGGCGGGAAGCTCCTTGTGCGCGCTCCAATCCTCCCACGAGCCATCGTACAGACGCGCGTCGTATCCGAGATAGCGTGCGGCGAAGTAGACAACGGTGGCCTGCTGCCCGATGTGGCAATACGAAACCACGCGATCTCCGGGCTTGATTCCCGCGCTGGTGAACTGATCTTTGAGAGCTTCGGGGGACTTCAACTTGCCTTGCGCATCGAGCAGCGACGTGTAGGCGATATTGGTTGCACCTGGGATGTGCCCGGCACGCTTGCCATTCGGAATCTGCGCGCCCGTGTAGAACTCGGGCGCACGCGCATCGATGATGGCGACGCCGGGATGCCGCAAGTTGGAGCGGACGTAATCGAGCTCGGCGATGATGTCGTTCTGCGGGCACGGCTCAAGCTTGCCTGCGGTCACAGGGCGGACCTCGGTGGTGGTGGCGCGTCCCTCGCTTTGCCAGACGGGCAGTCCGCCGTCGAGGAGCGAAGTGTGAGGACCCATTCCCATGGCGTCGAGCGTGAGATAAGCGCGGGTGGCGATGGATGCGAAGCGCTGGGTGCCGAAGTAGAGCACCACGTGCGAATCGTTATTCACGCCGAGCTTGCGGAAGACGTCGCGCAACTGGTCCATGGGCGGGAGTTCTACGGTCAGGTTGGCGGGGGTCTGCATCAGGTGGATCGAGTCGTAGGAGAGATAGAGGGCTCCGGGGATGTGCGCTTTCTGGTAGTCGGGCTCCGGTCCGATGGCGAGGATCGTCAGGTTCGGATCGTGAAGGTGATCGGCGAGCCAGGCAGTGGAGACGAGCATCGTGGACTTGTCGCCGTGCCCGCCACAGGGGGCGGCGAACGCGGTAGCGGCCTGGAGACCAATCACCAGGAACAGGCGGAGAGTTCGGGAGTAAGTCATTGCGGTTCTCGTACGTCGTCAGCAACTATATCGCATCACGCCGCAGAGAGTCAATACACTTCCGGCCGAGATGCGGGGACAGGCTACTTAACTCCCGAATTGTAAAGAAGGTGGACAATTCGGGAGTTAGGTAGCCTGTCCCCAGAATTAGCGGCGAATTGTGGAAAAATGCAGCACGGTTAGTTTAGAGATTGCCGCGGAGGGCTTGTTCGCGCTCGATTGCCTCGAAGAGCGCCTTGAAGTTTCCTTTTCCGAAGCTCCGACTGCCCTTGCGCTGGATCACTTCGTAGAAGAGCGTGGGACGATCCTCTACCGGACGCGTGAAGATTTGCAGCATGTAACCTTCGTCGTCGCGATCCACCAGAATGCCGAGATCCTTCAACTCGTCCACTGGTTCGTCGATCTTGCCGACTCGCGCTTCGAGCTCGTCGTAATAGGTCGATGGCACACGGAGGAAGTCCACGCCCTGCCGCCGCAGCGTGCCCACAGTCTCGACGATGTCGCCCGTCGCCATCGCGATGTGCTGCACGCCGGGACCGCGATAAAACTCCAGATACTCCTCGATCTGCGATTTGCGCTTACCCGCGGCCGGCTCGTTCAGCGGAAATTTCACGCGCTCGTTGCCGTTCGACATTACCTTGGACATCAGCGCCGAGTACTCCGTCGAGATGTCCTTATCGTCGAAGTGCTGGAACATCTTGAAGCCCATCACATCGCGATAAAAGTCCACCCAGCGATTCATCTCGCCCCAGCCGACGTTGCCCACCATGTGGTCGATGTACTTGAGGCCGGCGGGGCGCGCAAGCGAATCCTCGGCGGGCGCCGCTTTGAAGCCCGGCAGGAAGACGCCACAATAATTGCGCCGCTCGACGAAGGTGTGGATCGTATCGCCATACGTGGCGATGCTCGCGAGGCGCACCTCGCCCTGATCGTCCGAAACCGTCTGCGGCTCGCGAACGCTGCGAGCGCCGCGCCTTGTAGTCTCACGCCAAGCCGATTCGGCATCGTCCACCCATAGCGCGATATCGTGGACGCCGTCGCCGTGCAGACGGATGTGGTCGGTGACGGGATGGTCGGGGCTCAGCGGAGTGGTCAGCACGAAGCGGATCTTGTCCTGCACGAGCACATAGGAGGCCTGGTCGCGGGTGCCGGTCTCGGGCCCGCGATATGCCGCCAATCGGAAACCGAATGCGGTGCGGTAGTAGTGCGCGGCCTGGCGCGCGTTGCCCACGTAAAACTCCACGTAGTCGGTGCCGTTGAGCGGCAGGAAATCTTTCTCAACTGTGGTGGGTTGCTCGAGAATTTGTGGCATAGCTCCTCTTGAATGCTTCGATGCAAAGTTCGTTGTCCTGGTCCGATCCCGTGGAGATTCGCAGGCAGTTCGGCAGGCCGAAGGCCTTGAGCGGCCGCACCACCACGCCTTGCGATAGCAGTTCTTCAAAGAGATGACTGGCGTCCTGCTCGGAGTCGAGAACGGTCATCACGAAGTTGGCTTGCGAGGGCACCACGGTCAGCCCGATTGCGGAGAGTCCCTCCGAAAGACTGCGCAGCCCGCGGGCATTGAGTTCGAGTGAGCGGTGTAGAAACTCCTTGTCCGCAAGCGCGCCGATACCCGCCGCCTGTGCGGGGGTGGACGGCTCGAACGGCAGTTTCACTTTAAGCAGATTGCGGATCAACTCGTCATGCGCGAATCCGTAGCCGATCCGCGCGCCCGCGAGGCCATAGATCTTCGAAAAGGTCCTCAGGGTGATCACGTTGTCGTAGCGATAATGCATCGAATCGGGATAGCGCGGATTGTCCTTGGCGTACTCGAAGTAGGCCTCGTCCAGGATGATGAGCACGCGCTCGGGAACATGCTTGTAGAATTCGTCGAACTGGTGCTTGGAGAAGATGGTGCCGGTAGGATTGTTGGGATTGGCCAGGTAGATGATCTTGGTGTTGGCGTTGATCTGACCGGCGAGTGCGGTCAGATCGTAATGCCAGTCGCAATAGGGCACGGTGCGGTACTTGACGCCGCGCGAACGTGCCAGCACCTGGAACCCGATGAAAGCGGCCTCCGTCGTGAGCACCTCGTCCTCATCGCACAGGAACGCGCGAATAATGTTGGACATGATGCCTTCGGATCCGCTTCCGGCGATCACGTTCTCCACCTTTACATCGAACTCGGCGGCGAGTACTTCGCGGAGATCGAGGCCGCCGTTGGGGTAGAGATTCAGACCGCTAAGCGTACGAGTCATCGCCTCAATGGCCTTGGGTGAGGCGCCCAACGGATTCTCGTTGGATGCCAGTTTGGCGATGCGGGTCAGTCCGTACTGCCTGCGGACGGATTCAATGGTGCGGCCTGCTTCATAAGGCCGGAGCGATTCGATGTAGGGAGGAACGAGAGGCACCAGTTCTATTCTACTGCGCTCCAGGCGAAACACCACGGGCAGGGTGTGCCTGAGTACACACCCACAGCGCGAGTCTTCGCTGCTACGGATTCATCGACTGTTTCCCTCTGGCTCCGCATGTGAGTCGCGCGGGCGCGGCCCTGCAATCCGCTCAAGGCCGCTCACATAAAGCGCGCCCGCGCGCGTGGCAGGCAGTCTCGTTTTAGGCTGCCACGCTAGATTGACCCCGCGCGATAAAGCGCAGCAACTCCTGGTTGACCCGGTCTTTCAGGGTCGAAGTCATTCCGTGGGGAGCTCCAGGGACGATCACGAGCGTGGAGCCCTTGACAATCTTAGACGACAAAAGCGCCGATGCACCGATTGGCACAATTTGATCATCATCTCCATGAAGGATCAGAGTGGGGACGTCAATCTTCTTGAGGTCCTCGGTCAAATCGGTTTCGGAGAACGCCTTGATGCAATCGTAGGCGGCTTTGTGGCCGGCAAGCATGCCTTGCATCCAGAAGGAGTCCCGCACTCCCTGCGAGACCTGGGCTCCGGGCCGGTTGGCGCCGTAGAAGGGAGCACTGAGATCCTTGAAGAACTGCGAGCGATCGGCAAGCACGCTAGCGCGAAGCTGATCGAACACCTCGATCGGCAAGCCCCCGGGGTTGGACGGCGTTTTGAGCATCAGCGGCGGAATGGCGCTAATCAGCACTGCCTTGGCGACACGCCTGGTTCCGTGGCGGCCGATGTATCGTGTGACTTCCCCGCCCCCCGTAGAGTGGCCAACGTGGATCGCATCGCGAAGGTCGAGCGCGGCGACCAACTCGGCAAGGTCGTCCGCATAGGTGTCCAGGTCATTGCCATCCCACGTTTGATCCGAGCGTCCGTGGCCCCTGCGGTCGTGGGCTACGCAGCGGTAGCCGCGGGCAGCCAGAAAAATCATCTGGTCGTCCCACGCGTCGGCGCTCAAGGGCCAGCCGTGACTGAAGACGATTGGCTGCCCCTTCCCCCAATCCTTGTAGTAGATCTGTGTCCCATCTTTGGTTGTGATTCTTGGCATAGTTTCCTCTCTTCGATCTGACAGATTTAGACACCTTGATAAACGAGCCCGGTGAACATAGCTGGAGTGATCAGGAACTGGCCCCATTTTGCGTCGAATGTGGCGGTCGGTTTGGCGGCGATGGTCTCGTCCAAAGACCGACCTTGTTTCTTCAGGGCCGCCACTTTCTCCCGGATGCCCACCAACATGTCGCAAAACTCCGTCATCTCGGACTTGCCGCCCACAGGTCCGTGCCCCGGGATCACGATCGTCCCGCTATTTACCTGCGCGAGGTTGGCCACTGCCGCGCGAATCGATCCGTCGATGCTGCCTCCGGTGGAGTAGTCGATAAAAGGGTAAACGCCATTCCACCAGGTGTCGCCCACGTGGAGGACATCCGCGTCCATGAAATTGACCGAGATATCGCTATCGGTGTGCGCCGGCCCGTAATACTTCAGGAAGAGGCGCGTGTCATTGCAGCGCAGTTCGAAGTCCTTCTGGAACACCTTGGTTGGTAGGGCGCCGGCGGTCGCGGCTGGAAATGTGTAATTCCAGCCTTCGACCCGCGTGGCGACGGAAAGGTACTTCCACGTGTTTTCGTGCGCGGTGATCGCGGCTCCGGCGTCGTGCAGCCATGCGTTGCCGTCTGTGTGGTCCGTGTGCCAGTGGGTGTTAATCAGATATTTGATCGGATCGGCGCTCATCGCCGTCAAAGCATTGGATAGCGCGGCCCGCGAGGCGGTAAAGCCGGCATCCACCAGAAGCTTGCCGTCGCGCCCGCATAGGACAGCGATGTTGCCTCCGGAGCCTTCAAGAACCGAGATGTTGCGGCGCAAAGGGTGGGTGACGATCGTTGCCTTCGCTGCTGCGTTGACCATTGTCGGAACAATACCTTCCTCGCCCGCGATCAGTGGCCGACGAGCGAGCAGCACGGCCCCGACGCCGGCCACCGCAAAAAATCGACGACGTGAAATCTCCATTCCTTCAACATCCCTCGGCTGTCGTTTCAGTAGCATTTGTGCCGCTCCCTTGGTTGTTCCAGCGTTGCGGTTCCATTCCATTCCGTGAGTTCGATGAACCTTCTTGCTGCCACCCGCGACATTCCACGCGGTACATGAGCTGTTTCGCGTTTTTCAAGTGCGGAACCGTTCTCTGGGTTTGAAGAAGGCACTCTGCTAACCATTCCTCCGAATCCCGCGCCGCTCTCCCAAAAGGGTTTATCTGATTCGGTCCACCGATCGAGACGACCTGACGACACGTCTGCCCAATCACTCGGACAGCTGGTCGACTCTCGCACGGATCATGCTCTGCGCGATCGCTTCCGGCTGCACGCTGCCGAGCAGGCGCACCCGTCCCGAGCGGGCCTCTCGGGCATGCTACGGCCGCGAGGCTGCAACTTGTGGCGGCGGAAGTTACTCTGATCTGCGCACTGAACGCGTCTGGAGCGGAATATTTTCAGCGCACCCCACAGAGAGGCCGGACTGGCGATAAGTCGGATAGGAACCAGGTTCTGCGCTCGCCTGGTCAGTTCAGCAGCGGTCCCGGCGCTTGCCACAAGACCTCGGCGAGTTGGTTTTTCGGATCCCCACCTGGTTTTTCTTGTTACCATTCCCTCGCGGGCTCGGGTTAAGGTTTGCGAGCACGCGATCATGCGAATCGCTGTCGTACCATAAAACAGAGGTGAGATTCGCTGGCTAACCAAGTAGACAAACCGGAGTCCGATGACGTTCTTCTTCCGCTCTGAAAGACATTTGGCAATGAACCCAACATGGAACTGAAATCCGTCACGATCCACAACTTCAAGGCACTTCAGAACATCCACCTCACGGATATCCCTAATTTCGTAGTCCTTGTCGGCGCCAATGGGTCAGGCAAATCAACACTATTCGACGTCTTTGGATTCCTGCGTGACGCCTTGACCGGAAATGTTCGGCAGGCCCTCGATGCGCGCGGACGGTTCCCCGAGGTTGTTACGAGAGGCCACGAGAACGATACGATACTTGTAGAGCTTCAAGTTGACCTGCCGATTGCTGGCAGATCCCGGCTGGTTACCTACCACCTGGAGATCGGACTTGAGAATGGCCGCCCGGTCGTTAAGCATGAGTTCCTTCGGTACAAACGAGGCCGTTACGGCGCGCCATTCTACTTTCTCGACTTCCACAACGGCTCGGGTTTTGCGATCAGGAATGAGGAAGATTTTGACAAACCCGACGAACAACTCCAGCGGGAAGAACAGGAACTGGAATCGCCAGATATTCTTGCTATTAAAGGTCTCGGCCAATTCCAGCGCTTCCGGGCGGCCAGCGCGCTACGTCAACTTTTGGAAAACTGGCACGTCTCAGACTTCCATATCAGCGCCGCGCGAGGCCGGAAAGAGGCAATCGGCGTTGCAGAGCACCTGTCGGAGACAGGGGAGAATCTACCACGAGTTGCCCAATATCTCTACGAGAACCACCGCCCTATTTTCAAAACTATCCTCACTCGAATGCAGGAGCGTGTCCCAGGTATCAGCGGTGTCGAGCCGGAACTGACGCAGGACGGTTATCTTATCCTTCGTTTCCGCGACGGCACTTTTAAGACCCCTTTCCTGGACCGTTATGTCTCCGACGGGACCATCAAGATGTTTGCCTATCTAGTGCTCCTCCACGATCCTAAACCTCACCCTCTTCTTTGCATCGAGGAACCGGAGAATCAACTATACCCAAGTTTGATGAGCGAACTCGCCGAGGAGTTTCGCGACTATGCGCGCAGGGGCGGCCAAGTGATGGTATCCACGCATTCCCCGGATCTCTTGAATGCGGTTCGGCTGGAGGAAGTTCTCTGGCTTATAAAAAAAGACGGACTCTCCGAGATCCGGCGCGCACAAGACGATCCGCAAGTAAAGCGCTACATGGAGCAAGGCGACAAGATGGGATATCTCTGGAAGCAAGGGTTCTTCACAGGGGTAGATCCGGCATGAACGAAGTGGTTTTCTTTCTTGAGGAGGAATCTGCCAAGGCGCTATTAGAACGAATATTTCCTCATTTGATTCCCCCTGGGGACGAGATCCATCCACGCTTCATTGTTTTTGAAGGTAAACAGGATCTCGAGAAGCAGCTGCCGAACAAGTTGCGGGGCTATTTGAATCCGCGGGCTCGCTTTATCGTGATGCGGGATCAAGATCAGGCTGATTGCCGGAAGACTAAGAGGACACTAGCGGCTATCTGTACCGGTGCGGGTCATCCTCAAACGACGGTACGTATCGCCTGCCGCGAATTGGAGGCTTTCTACATCGGCGACCTTCTGGCTGTCGAGAAAGGGTTGGATATCAGCGGCCTTGCAGGCAAGCAGGCTAAGGCGAAGTTTCGCGATCCCGACCGGTTGGTCAGTCCGTCCTTTGAACTACAAAAACTAACCGGCAATCGCTACCACAAGGTGGCTGGCTCCCGTGCGATCGCTCCGCACCTCAACTTACAAGCACCTCGGTCCAGGAGCTTTCACCATCTCATCCGGGCCATCCGCCGTGCGAGTGATGATCTCTACAAAAGGACGCATTGAGATCGAAACTCTCTTGGTCCCCCAGTTTCGTTGTGCCAGCCGGATATTCGCGTCTTCCCGAGTTGCGCGTTGCCACGATTAATACTCGCTGATGCTGCTCCGGTTCCAGCGTCGCCTACCAAAAACAGCGTCCACCAAGTCCCGTCGCGAACTTTCCAGTATCCATGGCGCATTTTCCACCGGTGCCTACCTACGCACTCCCGGCACTACCGCTGCCAGAGTATCTGTGAAGATTCCAGAGGCAGGAACATTCCGGGATGCTGAGGCCGCGCGCGCGGCGTAAAGGCATCCGCCGGCCGATCGGCGGGGACTGAAGCCTTGTAGACATAGCCGCCGTCCGCGAGGCGATCGCCGCGCGACATGGGTTGGCGAACGGCGTGTCCTCCATCGTGGGCATCCGCATAGATTTCCACCAGGACCGATTCCGGATCGACACCGCCAAAGCTGACCGGCACCGAGAACTCATGGCCTTGGGGGGAATCGTGGACCTGGACCGCGCCGAATCGCAGCTCGTGCCAGTGCGCCTCCATCGCCCTGCGCCATTCCAGCAGCGCGGCTCCAGCTTTCCCGCCGTCTTTGGCACGCTCCCGATAGGCGGTGGCGGCCGGCACGTAGTGCGAATCCGTGTACTGCCTCACCGTTCGATTTGCGGAATAATAAGGCGCCAGCCGCGCCATGCTCTCGCGCATTCGCGCCACCCAGGCGTGTGGAATTCCGTCGCCATCACGCGTATAGAACTCGGGCACCACCTGCTGTTCCAGCAAATCGTACAACGCGTTCGCTTCCGCGCGGTCCCAAGCCGGGTCGTCGCCGTGCTCGAAGCCGTCGCCAATAGCCCATCCCACATCGGACGAGAACGCTTCGGCCCACCATCCATCCAGCTCCGAGAGATTCAACCCGCCATTCACCAACACCTTCATGCCGCTGGTGCCGGAGGCTTCCCACGGACGGCGCGGTGTGTTGACCCACACGTCCACGCCTTGCACCAGTTGCTGAGTGAGGAGCATGTCGTAGTCGCTGAGAAAGACCACATGGCCGGCGACATCCTGGCGGTGGAGGAATTGGCTCCAGCGGCGTATCAACTCCTGCCCCGCACCGTCCTGCGGATGCGCTTTGCCGGCGAGAATCAACTGGACGGGGCGCTCGCGATTGGTCAGGATCCGCACCAGGCGTTCGGGGTCCTCCAGCAGCAGCGCCGGGCGTTTGTATGTCGCAAAGCGCCGCGCAAAACCTAGCGTCAGCGCATTCGGATCGAAGATCCGGCCCGCCGCGTTGATCTCTTCCCGCGACGCCCCCTGGCTGGCACGCTGTCGCGTCAGGCGTTTGCGTGTGAAGTCGATGAGCTCGCGCGTGGTGCCGGTGCGCAGACGCCAGAGTTGCTCGTCCGGTATCTTGCGAATCTCGTTTTCGAGGCCTTCGGTCTCTCCGCGCCAACGATGTTCCGTGGACGCGTCGGCCCACAGGCAGCGCGCGTCAAAACACTCCCAGGTGGGCGTGTGGACGCCGTTGGTGACGTACCCGACGGGCACGTCGTCCTCGGGCCAGCGCGAAAACATCCCTTGAAAGAGCCGGCGGCTGACCTTCCCGTGCAGGCGGCTGACGCCGTTCACGAATGCGCAGCCGCGCATCGCCAGGTATGCCATATTGAACGGTTCATCAGGACCACCGTGGCCCGACTGCCCCATCGCCAACAGATCTTCGAACGGAATGTGCAGACGTTCATTGGCGTAGAAATTGAAATACTTCCGCACCAGGTCCGGCGCGAAACGATCGAATCCCGCGTCAACCGCCGTATGCGTAGTGAACACGTTGCCCGCGCGGGTGACCGTGAGCGCCTGGTCGAAAGGCACCTGGTGGTCGAGCATAAACGACCGCGCACGCTCCAGTACCGCAAACGCAGCGTGGCCTTCGTTGAGGTGGCAGACTTCCGGATCGAGTCCGAGCTTGCGCAGCAAGCGCCATCCCGCAATCCCCAAGACGGCTTCCTGACGAATCCGCAGATCGGGTCCGCCTCCGTACAATTCGCTGGTAATGCCTCGATAGCTGGGCGGATTCCCCGGATCATTGGAATCCAGCAGGTAGAGCATGCACCTTCCCACCCGCACCTGCCAGACGCGAATCCACATCTTCAGTCCAGGCAGGACCACCGAGAGCCGGACCCATTCGCCATTCTTTTCGCGGACCGGCGTAATCGGCAATTGACCTGGGTCATTGAAAGGATAGAGGGCCAGTTGATTGCCATTGGAATCGATTTCCTGACGAAAGTACCCCTGCTGATAGAGCAGACCGATGGCGACCACTGGAACACCGAGATCGTGGGCCGCCTTGAGCTGGTCTCCGGCCACATTTCCCAAGCCGCCGGAATAGATCGGCAACGACTCGCTCAGCATGTACTCCATGCTGAAATAGGCCGCCAGTTTCAACTCGGAACCCGAATGCGCCGTGTCAAACCATCGTGTTTCCTTGGCCGCTTCCCGTTGCTCGCGCAGAATCTCCTCGGCCCTTCGCCGGAACGCCGGGTCCGACCACGCGGCGTGATACTTCTCCTGAGACACGGTTTGCAGGATGAGCCACGGGTTCTGGGTGAGCTCCCACAAATCGGGATCGAGCCGTCCCCACAATTCGTCAGCGGAATGGTTCCAGCTCCATCTCAGGTTCAGGGCGAGTTCGGCCAATGCATCCGATTCGCGATTTTCCGCAGGCAGATTGGTGTAGATTGGATTGCTCATGACAGGCCAGTACAAGTACTAGATGGTGCCGTGGCTTCAAGGTTTCGCTTTGATCGCGAAATCGTACACCTGGATGTTCAGCTTGTTTTCGGTATACTCCACCACGGCGTACTCGCCGGGCGGCAGTGGTTCTTTGGACCAGATCTTGTACAGACCATCCGAAGTGAGCTGTTGCTGGAAGGTCTCCACCATGGTCGGCTCTTCGAGCAATTCCTTGGTGACCGGCATGTACGTCAGGTTTTCGACAATGCGGATGGCGCCCTTCGGGGTGAGCTTCGCAATCCCGAATCGCTCGGTTTCCGAGAGCTGGATGAAGAACTCCTGATCGCCGTTGTCGAAGACGTGTTCTGAGTGTGCTCCCTGCAGTTCCAGCGTCGCCTTGCCGGACACGGCGGGGATGGGCGATAGCTTCTGCAGGACACTCCTTCCCTTATTGGTGTGAACGGTGGCCTCGGCGGCCTTGATGACGCGGGTCTGCTTGCCTTCGATCCAGTAGACCCCCGATTCCTGAGGAATCTGCGCGACCTGCCTCTTGAGATCGCGCTCCACCTTTTCTTCTTCGGAGATGACCTTGGCGTCTTTTTCGAGTGCCGCCTGCCGTTCGGCGATTTCGGATTCGGTGCGTTTCAAATCCACCAGTTCGAGCGGCATCTCCTCCCATTCGCTGCGCTCCACGCTGTAGTAACGCACGCGGTCCGATTCCACTTTGTATTCGCGGACCAGATGGAAGTTGCCATCCTTCAGGTACAGCTTGAGGTTTGCCGCCCAAGCCGTCGCCACCAGAAGCGTGAACGCCAGCAGGTACTTGCGCATAACTCTACCGACTACTGTACCGCCGAAACCCGGCTCTTCACAAAGCCCGCCACGGCCGCAGTGACATAGCGTGGGGGCTTTACCAGGAATTGCGGCTTCTGGTCCCATACGCCGCGCGCGATGTCGTCCCACATCGGACCGTTGATGCCACGGTCGATCACTACAAAGGCATCGGCGCGGTCCATGAAGCGCAGGCTCGAAGCCTTGAAATCCTGGCAGGAGAAATCGAGCAGCATCAGAAAGACGTCGGGCTTCACCAGCTCGAGCACGCTGTTCGATTCGACGATGACATTCCGGCTGTTGTCCAGAATCTTGTGTAGCGTGCCCGCTGCCCGCGCCAACTCGCCGGATGGCGCACGAAGCCAGAACGAACGGTCCGCTCCCGCAGCCAGGAATCGGCCGGAGTCCGTCTTGCTCGGCTCATACTCTTCGCTGAGGGCAAAAGGATGGTCCGGCTCGGCTTCGCAGCCACACTCTTTGCCCTCGTTGGCACATACTCCATGTCCGTACTGCGTGATCTTGACTGCAGTCCATTTACAGTCTCGCAGACGGCGGATCAGCCCTGCTACCACGGAGGTCTTTCCAATGTTCCGCGAGTGTCCGCCCACTACCACGAGCATTCAATCCCTCCTTTCGAGTTCACTCAAACGGCGCTTCAGCTCGGCTAACTCACGCCGCATATCGGGGAGACGAGCCAGGTTGGCGAGTTGCTCCAGGTGCTGCCTCAAGGGACGGGCGGGCGTGCCCCACACAGTCTCACCGGATCGCACGATCTTCGAAGTCAGCACACCGCAGCCCGAGCCTAACACCGCGCGCGATTCGATGCGCGCTTTGTCGCCGATCCCGACCTGTCCGCCGATCACGGCGTAATCTTCCACCACCACCTGCCCTGAGAATCCCGTCTGCGCCGCCACCACCACGTGGCGGCCGATCCGGCAGTTGTGTCCCACATGCACCATGTTATCGAGTTTGGTGCCTTCACCGATTATGGTGACACCGAGCGCTGCGCGATCGACGCAGCAATTCGCCCCGATCTCCACGAAGTCGCCGATCTCCACACGGCCGACTTGCGGGAATTTGTGCCAGCGGTCGCGATCCATCACGTAGCCGAAACCGTCGGCGCCGATGACGCTTCCCGAATGAATGATAGCGCCGCGCCCGATATCGACGTTGTCGTAGATGGTCACGTTGGGATGGAGCACGCAGCCTTCGCCTAACATCACACGCTTGCCCACGAAGCAGCCCGCACCAATGCTGGTGGCGACACCGATGCGCGTAGCGTCGCCGACCACCGCGTGCGGCGCAACATGGACGAGAGCGCCCATCTCGACATCTTTGCCGATCACCGCGGTGGGATGAACGCCGGGTTTCAACTCGGCGGTCGGATAGAAGCGGCTCATCACGCGCGCGAACGCAGTCCGGGGTTCGGGAACGCGAATGACGGTGCGATAGCTGGGGCTGGGCCACTCCGAGGGCACCAGCAGGCATCCGGCAGCGGAACTTTCGGCGTTGGCTGCCGCCTTTCGGTTTCCCACGAAGGCCACGTCTCCAGCACCCGCTGTCTCCAGCGCCGCGACGCTGATCACTTCCTTCTCGCCGTCGCCCTCAAAGGTGGCTCCGAGCCATTCCGCCAATTCGCGCACTCGCATGGGTAGATTTTAGCGCCGTGGCGCGTGGAGCATCCCCCCAGTAATTCCCGCCTTACCTATGTGAAGGGGAATGCTTACGTCAACGAGAAAAGGAAAACGGAACTGCGGACCGCCATAATTGCCCAGGTCGCTTGCTGACGCGCGCGGCTCGTTGTGGGCCAAGTCGCTTGCTGGCGCGCGCGGATCGTTGCGAGTCAATTCGCTTGCTGGCGCGCGCGGCTCGTGGCGAATCAGATCGCTTGCTGACGTGGACGGGTCGTTGCGATCCGGATCGCTTGCTGACACGCGCGGCTCGCAAGCACACGTATCGCGCGAAACGTATTTGGGTAGGTACAACCCGCGACCGTGACGCGCGCGGATCGTTGCAAGCCAGAACGGTAGGAGAGAGAACCGGCCGATCAGTTCTTTTTGCCCTTCCCCGGTGATGGAGGCTCGAGTTTGGGGAGTCCGAAGTGGCCGCTCAGGTCGGCCAGCGATTCCAGGTCGACCGCACCCGCGATATTGACCACGGTGAGCTGCTTCGGCTCCGCTGCGATGATCGCTACGCCCGTGATCTTCTTATTCTCCGTGCGCACATACACGTCGGCGGTCTCGCCTTCCTCTGCGCTCTTGAAACCGAGAATGCGAGACCACTCGGGCTCGTGCAACTGATTCTTTACATTGTCCAGATCGGTTTTCGACCATTCCCCATCGTTCTTGAATTGCAGGCTCTTGACGTAGATCCCCTGCAACCCGGCAATCAGCTTTTTTACCTTGGCCTCGTCCGGATCCTTGTCATCCAGGAACTTCGCCGCGAACTGAAGCGTAGAACCGTTGAGGTTGACGTCGACAGTATCGCTGGCCTTCGACTCCAGATGATCGAGATTGAATTTGAACTGCTGCGCCGGAAGCGGCATCGCCAGCCAGCCAACCAGCAACAGCACTCCGCATTGCTTCATTAACGAGCCTCGCGCACGTGCGTCTGAATGTGATTCAGTTTGCCGGCGGTAATCCGCATCGCGAGCATCACCTGCTCCTTGGCCACCATGCCCTGGTGCCTGCGCCACGCCGCTTCGCCCACGCCTCCGATGACTACCAACACCGCAGCGGCTACCGGAAGCCAGCGCGGCACCGCGAACACGCGCGGCTTTGTCACCGGCATGACGACCGGGGCAGCCTGCGCCGCGACCCGCGCGGCCACACGCGCCGCAAAATCAGGCGAGGGCTCCTTGCGGCGGAGCGCTTGTGATAGTTCCTTCTCCAGATCCATTACCTGTCTCCCACGCCGCGGCGCTGCAGTTTTTCCCGCAGCAGCGCCAGCGAGCGCTGTAAATGACTCTTCACTGTGCCGATGGGCATATCCAGAAGCTCCGCGATCTCCATCGGCTCCAAATCCTCCTGGTAGCGCATGATCATGACTGCCCGCGGCGTCTCGGGCAGGGTCGCAATCAGTCGTCGCAAAATATCGCCCAACATCGGATCGTGTTGGACGGCGTGGGCCGCGGGTTCGGCCACCTGTTCCAGCGCGACCTGTGGACGCCGCTTCCGGCGCCTGGTCTCGTCGATGGAACGTTGCACCACCACCTTGCGCAGCCAGAAGACCGCATGCTCCGCGGACTTGATATCGGCCATGTGCCGATGCAGCGCCAGAAACACCTCCTGGGCGACTTCCTCCGCCTGGTCGCGGTCGTGCAGAAAATGATAAGACAGGCTGAAGACCATCGACTGGTGCTCGCGCACCAGGTCGGCGAACTCAAAACCGGTCTGTTCCACACTCTCCAGTTCGATCACTTGTCTTCAATCGAGTACGCAACCTTGGTGCTCACATCGGTCCGCCGGAAGTCGGAGTTCGTCAGCGCGAGCGAGATGGTCCGCTTATAGAAGAATACCGCGCGCACGTCGAACTCGCCTCCGTAGCTCACGGGAAACCAGACGCCGTCCGCGAACCTCTGGTATGAAACCGTAAATCCCAACCCTTTGATGTTGGTGCCCAGCAGAATCCGCACTGCCATCGGAATAGGAAAGGCGAGGCTGGTGGTCACGCGGACAGGCTGGAACTCCTCGGCGTCGATCAGGGCCTCTCCCTTCCAGGAACCCGAATCGCCATCCGCCGGATGCGGCTTAGGCTTGAAGGTAAGGCGGAAGGTTGGGCGCCCATGCACTTCCTGCGTGCCTTCGAGACGAAAATCATACTTCTTCTGCTCGTCGCGGACCAGCGGAAACAGATCGTGGTCAAGGCCGTCGCGCGAGTCCTTATCGTTTGTCAAATCATCGGACAGGCTGTTGATCAGATCGCCATCGATGTCCATGCCCTTGAAACCGTACCCGGGACGGTCGTACGTAAGAATCTTGCCGTGATTCTCGTATTTGCCCTCGAAGTGAACGAGTTCCTTTTGGACGCGGCGCCCTTTGGGTGTGATGGAGTACTCGCGACGCTCCTCGCGGGCGAGCTTTCCACTGCCGCGATGCATGGCGAGCAACTGCTTTTGGGTGTAGACCCATTCCTTGCGCTGCTCCTGCGCCAGCGCCTGATTTTCCGCCACGCGCGACAGGATCCGGGTGAGATCGGGTGCAGGCGGTGCCTCTTGGGCCGAAGCGTATCCGAATGACGCCGCCAGCAGCAGCAGAATCCTCATGCAAACCTCCATCTACCAATCCAATACGATGGAGGGATCTGCTGAGAACGCAGTTATCGGGCTGGCGTACCGGCTACGGCCTGGTTGCGAGCCTTGGCGGGCTCAAATTTGACCAATCGGACGCGATATTCGCTGTAACTGCCGTTGTGCCAATCCCAGAGGCCAGTAATGCCGACGCCCTTTTCGAACCAGAATCGGGTGGTATCCGCCGCGAAGAGGTGGATCTCCACGCGAAATGCCTGGTCGGAAACCGAGGAAGGAGTGAAGCCCGATCCCCGGCCCGTACCGACGACTTTCGAGGGCGTGAATCCCGCAGGCAACTCGGTGGCGAACTTCTTGCCCGCAACCAATGGGAAACAGAAGGCCGGAAGCTCCTGATTGGCCAGCAGTTTTTCTCGAAACTCCGGAGTGAGCTGGCGATTTTCGGCGTCCCAGGAGTAGGCGCCATCCAGGAAATACAGGCAGGAATTGCGAATCAGGTAATGCGATTCACCGTACTTGGAAAGCCAGCTTCCCGGCGTTTCACCCTCATACTGGACATAGCGCAGCACCACGGTCCCCTCGGCGAGCGCCAGCAGGCCGGTAATGGACTCGTCAGTCTGCCATTTCACCACGCGGGGGCTACGCGCGGTTCCGTCGAGAGCCTCGTGCTCGTACACCCAATGGTTCCCCACAGTCATCGGAAACCAGGACGCGACCGCGTCCTGCGCGAACAGCGGCGCGCCGAGCCCCAGAAAACACACCAGGAGCCCAAGTCTTTTGACCTCACCCATAACCTAAGTATACATCGTGGGATTTCGTACGCTTACGGACAGCAATTTTCGCCCGCGCGGGAACGTGCCATACCGCGATATGATTTGCACTGAATGCGAAAACTGCTCATCCCCTTCAGCCTGACCTTCCTGATCCTTCAGGCGCAGCCCGCCAACCAGTTCGCCCTCACGATTGACAACATCATGCGAGGTTCCGGCCTGGTGGGTTTCGAGCCCTCACAGGTCCGATGGTCCGGCGACAGCCAGCAGATTTATTTTCAATGGAAGCAGGCTTCGGACAAAGAGGAAGCGCCGATGGACACTTACGTGGCCGGGCGCGACGGTGCGGCGCCGCGCAAGCTGTCGGATGAGGAGACGAAGTCGGCTCCGCCGGTTTTCGGCGATACCACCAGGGACAAGCGCCTCGTCACGTATACGCGAGATGGCGACCTGTTTATTTACGACAACAGCACCGGAAAGACCCAGCAGCTCACAAAGACCACCGATGCCGAAGTGAATCCCCGCTTTCTGGCGGACGGCAAGCGGATCGCTTTCACGCGCGCCAACAATCTCTACGTGATGTCGGTGGACAACGGAATGCTGGTCCAGCTCACGGACGTTCGCGCCGCAGCACCGGCGGCTCCGGCAGCCGCTCCCGCGACCGCGGCAGGATTTGGAGGCGGAGGGCGGGGCGGACGGGGAGGCGGCGCCGCTCCAGCCGTTGCCGGGGAAACGCCGCGAGGTACCGACAGCCAGGAGTATTTGAAGAAGGAGCAGAAGGAGCTGCTGGAAACCATCCGGGAACGAGCCGCCCGCCGCGAGGAAGCCGAGGCCAAGCGCAAAAAGGACAATCCGCGGAAGCCGTTCACCCTGCAGCCGCGGCAGAACGTGACGTCGCTGCAGCTTTCGCCCGACGAGAAATATGTAGTCGCGACCGTAGTGGAGGGTGCAGGTACGGCGAAGAATACCATCGTGCCGAATTACGTGACTGAGTCCGCGTACACCGAAGACATCCCCGGCCGTTCCAACGTCGGCGACACCCAGGGGCGTGCACGGCTGGCGCTGATCGACGTCGCATCGGGCGATGTGAAGTGGGTCGATCATGGACAGCGCACGACGCCGCCGGATGCCTCGTCGCAGCGCATGGGAACGGAGCGTGAGGGCGCCGCACCGACGGTTCGCACGCCGACCCCGCAGGAGCGCGACGTGCAACTCGGTCAGCCGGTCTGGTCCGAAGACGGAACGAAGGCCGTGATGATGGCGCGCGCCGCGGATAATAAGGATCGTTGGCTGCTGGCGCTGGATCCGGCGACCGGAAAAACGCGCGTACTGAACACCGACCACGACAATGCCTGGGTGGGTGGGCCGGGTTCTCAGACCCTCGGCTGGATGAAGAACGATCGCGAGATCTATTTCCAGTCCGAGCGCACCGGGTACTCCCATCTGTACGCCGTGGCGTTTGATGGCGGTGAACCGCGGGCGCTCACGTCGGGCAATTGGGAAGTACTAAACGTGCGGCAGTCCAAGGACAAGTCGCACTTTTATCTCACTGCGAGCAAGGACTCGCCTTACGAGCAGCATCTCTACGAGATGAGTGGCGACGGAGGCGCGCTGACCCGTCTGACCGCAGCGCCGGGTAAGCATGCGGCCGTGCTTTCTCCGGATGAGCGCTGGATCGCGGACGTTTATTCGTACACCAATAAGCCGCCGGAGCTGTACGTGCAGGAGAACCGCGTGCAAGCGGAGAGCAAGAAGCTGACCTCGTCGCCTGCCCCCGACTTCGCGCAGTACCCGTGGCTGGATGTGCCGATCGTGACGTTCACTGCGCGCGACGGAGTCAAGGTGCCGGCGCGCCTGTTCAAGCCGGCGAACGCGCGCAGGGGCGGGCCCGGTGTGGTCTTCGTTCACGGCTCGGGATACCTGCAGAATGTGGATCGCAAGTGGTCCACCTATTTCCACGAGTACATGTTCCACCATATTTTGCGAGAGCGGGGCTTCACCGTGATCGATGTGGACTATCGCGGATCGGCGGGCTACGGTCGCGATTGGCGCACCGCGGTTTACGAGCATATGGGCGGCAAGGATCTGGACGATATCGTGGACGCGGCCAAATATCTCGCGGCGGAACAGGGCGTCGACCCCAAGAAGATCGGCTTGTACGGCGGCAGCTACGGTGGGTTCATCACGTTGATGGCGATGTTCACACAGCCGGATGTCTTTGCGGCCGGTGCGGCGCTGCGTCCGGTGTCCGATTGGGCGCTCTACAATCACGGATACACCTCGGACATTCTGAACACGCCGCAGAGCGATCCCGACGCCTATCGGAAGTCGTCACCGATTTTCTTCGCGCAGGGACTGAAGGGCGCGCTGCTGATTTGTCACGGCATGGTGGATACCAACGTGGAATTCCAGGATACAGTGCGGCTGGTACAGAAGCTGATCGAACTGCGCAAAGAGAACTGGTCGCTGGCGGTTTACCCGGTGGAGAATCACGGTTTTGTGGAGCCGACCAGTTGGGCGGACGAGTATAAGCGCATTCTGGCGCTGTTCGAGAAGAATTTGAAGTCTTAGTTCGGTGCAAAACGGTATCGCCTGCTAACGCACGCGGCTCGCAACGTGCATCAAATCGGACGCGCCTTCGGGTGCGCTGAAGAGCCACAAGCACAAAGGCAGTGCCGGGCAGCCTCCCGGCAGCCACGACAGGAACGTGCCTGCGAAGCGCTATTCAGTCTTTCTTTGGATCGAGCTTGAGCAGAACGCGCCAGCGGGCTTCCATTTTCGCGGCCTCGGCATCGCGCTTCAGCTTGCGAAGCAGGATCGAGTAGTTCTTCAAGGTGGCGCCCAACGCGGCGGTCTCATTGACGCTGGCGCGGCCTTTCAACACGGGGAGCTTCTCGGCTTCCGTGACGGCCTGCTTGTAGATAGCCTCCGCGGCGGTGTGGTCGCCTTTCGCTTCGAGTGTAAGTCCCATGTTGTTCAGGCTATCGACCGCGAGCTTTTCGCGAATCGCGAGCGACCGGCGGTACAGCGGCTCTGCCAGTTCGTACTTTTCCTGGCGGGCGTAGACTACCGCCAGGGCGTCGAGCGAATTGGCCAGTTCGGGATCGCTAGGTTCGAGTTTCGTGTCCCAGATCGCCAGGGAGCGTTCATATAACGGCTGCGCCTTGGCAAACTGTTCCTGCAGGTAATAAGTGAGAGCCAGCCGGTCCAGGTAGCCAGCTACGTTTTCATTGGTGGGTCCGTAAATGCCCTCTTGGATGGCGATGGCGCGGAGCAGGGGCTGCTCGCACTCCGGATATTTCTCCTGCTTCATGTAGACGTTGAAGAGGGAATCGATCACCGGAATGAGGGCAGGAGCGGAGAGGCCGTAAGCCGTCTCGATGATCTTGATGGCTCGTAAAAGGTTCGGCTCGGCGACGGCGAAACGCTTACGGCCTATGTAGAAGGTGGCGAGCTCGAGGCAATCGTTGGCGAGGTCGGGATCATCGGGGCCGCGCACATTCTGGCGAATCGCAATGATGCGCAGAAAGGCGAGTTCGGCCGGGCCGCCTTGTCCCATGGCGGCGTTCAGGCGGGCTAGGGAACGAAGATCGGGAATCAGCTCCAGGCTGTTCGCGCCCGAGGACTTCTCGCGGATGCCGATGGCACGAGTGTATGCCTTCTGAGCTTCGGGATTGCGGCCTTGGGAGCGGTAGACGGTGGCAATGGCGGTGAGAAGCGGCGCGAGACTCGGGTCATCGGGGCTGGTGGCTTGTTCCTGGAGCTCCAGGGCACGCGTGAGGAGCGGCTCGGCTTCCGCATACTTTCCGACGGAGACAAGGGTGGCTGCCTGCCGGCTGAGTTGTCCCGGATCGGACGTGGGTGTCGAAGGAACTTGCGAGAACGCTGCGAAAGTGCAGAGAATCGAGACTGCCAACTGGCGCATATTTGCTCCTCGACCCAGCGAGGAGCGTTTCCCTGCTGGATTCCTAGCATTATGCTAAAAATTCAGCACCTTGGCAAGCGAGCAGTCAGGAGGTCTCTTCCAGCGATTACATTTCGGCGAGAGCAGCTTTGCCGCACTCTAAGGCGGTGGCCTGGTCTTTGCGGCGAATCGCGCTGACCATCAGCTTTACGTGAGGGATGGCGCGGGTAACTTTAGTAGAAACGGGAATGATTCCAGGCGCCTTGGCGTTCGGGCCTTCCGTTCGATATCCCTTGTACAGCGGACGGGACATCTGATGCATCTCATACAGGCATTGTTTGCCGGACTCGATCTGGTCATCCCAGAAGACATTTCCGCGAACTTCGAGCGATCGGAGAATGCCTTGCAGGAGACCCTTCGTACTGTCGTATAGCATAGATAAGCCTCATTCTAAGCATCGTGCGGGCGCTGTCGCGGGCCTTTTGCAGACCCAACGATGGTACTGCTGGATAATGTGGCGGAGTAGGTTACATTTCCATTTTAGCATGTTTCGCGACACGAACGGCATGAACTGTTCTGGGCTCCTCTTGACACCTCCGCGCCTCTACCAGTAATATACATATATTCCAATTACTGGTATGCGGCAGCCTGAACCACTCAAACCGGCGGACTTTCACATCCTGCTGGTGCTTTTAGCCAAGCCTCGCCATGGCTACGAAATCATGAAGGAAGTCGAGCGCGAGTCGGAAGGACGTGTGCGGCTCGAGGTCGGCACGCTGTACCGCCTGCTGGGACGCCTGCTGGATCACGGATTGATTCGGGAGGCGGAAGAGGACGGACGCCGCCGCAACTACGCGCTCACTCGCGAGGGCCACCGGGCACTGCAAGCGGAAGCGAAGCGACTGGCGGATGTGGTCAACCTGCTGCGGCTACGCGAGTTGCTTCCCCAGGGAGATGTCCATTGAGATTGCTGGTGGCCATTCTGCTGCGTTTCTTCCCAGCAAGGTTCCGGCGCGCTTTCGCCGGCGACCTGATGGCCACATTCGATGAACGTTGGCGTGAGCATCGCGGATGGAGGCAAGCTCTCGCAATCATCGCCGACTTGATGCGCAGTGCCTTTCTGGAACACGTCTCGGAATCTCGCCGCGCGGATTGGACTGAGGAGCCCGATTTACGGGAGGGGGACGGCCTGATCATGAGTCTCTGGAACGATCTTCGATTTGCCATGCGTATGATGCGCAAGGCGCCAGCATTTACCGTGGTGGCGGTGCTGGTGCTGGCGCTCGGCGTCGGCGCGAATACCGCGATGTTTAGTGTGATCAACGCGGTGTTGCTGCGTCCGCTGCCTTTTCAGGAAGCCGACCGCCTCGTATGGCTCACGGAGGTTCTCAAATCCAACACCACCGACGAGGTCACGCTCACTCCAGACTTCATGGACTGGCGCATCCAAAACCACGTCTTCACAGCCATGGCAGCCTACAACGCGTTCGACCGCACCCTGACCGGCGCCGGCGACTCGATCCAGATCAACACGGTCAAAGCCTCAGCCGCCTTGCTGCCTTTGCTAAGAGTGCAACCGCCGCTGGGCCGCGGCTTCGTCGACAGTGAAGATCAAAAAGGCCGCGACCATGTTGCCATGCTCTCCTATGCGCTTTGGCAGCAGAACTTTGGCGGCAGGCCGGATGTGGTGGGTCAATCGATCCATGTGGATGATCAACTGTTGACCGTGGTCGGCATACTGCCCCGCGACTTTTATTTCCCATCATCCGAACCAGTCGATGTCCTGACGCCGCTCGGTAAGGATGAAGCAGTCGAGATGCGTCGCGGCGATGGCATGAGCTTCAATCGGAACGTAGTGGCCCGTCTGAAACCGGGAGTCACACTGGCACAGGCACGCGCCGATATGGAGGTCGTTCAATCGCACATCGCGCGCCCGTCCATGTTGAGCCCTACCGCCACTCTGACGGTCAAAATTCTGACCTTGCGCGAGTATCTGGTCGGGGATATGCGCTCCGCACTGCTGACGCTGCTGGCCGCGGTGGGGTTCCTGCTGCTGATGGCGTGCGCGAACGTGGCCAATCTTCTGTTGAGCCGCGCCGTTTCCCGGCAGCGCGAGTGGGCCATTCGCATCGCGCTGGGCGCCTCGCGGGGACGACTAGCGAAGCAACTTTTAGTGGAAAGCCTGGCGCTCGCCGCCATGGGCTGTGCCGGCGGGCTTGTTTTGGCCATCTGGACGCGCGGCGCCATCTTGACTCTGCTTCCCAAGACGATTCCTGGTCTGGAATCTCTACCGTTGGACTTTCGGGTCCTGGGTTTTACCATGGCCAGCGTTTGCGCCAGCGTTCTAGTCTTCGGGCTGGGCCCGGCGTTCTCCGGTGCAAAAGCGACCGCCAATCCCTCGTTCGGGGCGGATGGCCGCGGCTGCTCCAACGGGACAAACCGGCACCTTGGTCTGCGGCTGCTGGCTTCCGCACAGATGGCCATAGCGATCGTGCTGCTGACCGGCGGCGGATTGATGTTGCAAAGCTTCTGGAGGCAGCGGTACCGCGACTTGGGCTTCGACTCGGACCATTTGCTCGCTGTTCCGATCCACTTTAGCCGGACGCGTTATCCCGGGGGCTCGAAGCAGTCGGCTTTTCTTGACGAGCTTTTGGAAACCCTACAGAACATCCCGGGTGTTACGGGAGCAGCCGCCGGTACGATACCGCCCGGCGATTTTCATGCGACCAACGGAATTCGCATTGAAGGCCGTCCGCTACTGCCCCCTGGGCACCGGCCCGTCGCACGGCAGCCTTCCGTCAGTGCCTCGTACCTCCAGGTCCTGGGTATTCCACTATTGCGAGGCCGCGGCTTTCTCGACTCCGATACGCCGGGCACCGATCCCGTGGTCCTCGTGAGCGAGACCCTGGCACACCGCTACTTTCCGGACGAAGAGCCCCTCGGCCACAGAATTTCCGTTGGCCCCGACAGTTGGTGGCGGATTGCGGGAATTGTGGCGGATGTGAAGACCGCCGGCCTTTCCGCGTCGCCCGAGCCCGTGATTTATTTTCCCTACCGTCAGTTAGGGAGGATCGACACGGGATTCCTTGGGGACAATATCGGGATTCTCGTCCGCTCGGTTTTGGAGCCCGCGGCCATTGCGCCGGATGTAAGAAGGCGAATCACGCAACTGGATTCCAGTATCTCGATCGGAAACCTAGAGACCATGGACAGCCATCTCGATCGATCGGCAGCGCGGCCCCGACTTGCGGCGCTGTTGCTCGGAGGCTTTGCCGGGCTGGGGCTGGGTTTGGCGACCGTCGGGCTCTACGGTGTGATGTCGTTCCTGGTGCGCTGGAGAGTGCGCGAGATCGGCATTCGACTGGCGATCGGGGCGCGTCCTCGCGATGTAATGCGGCTGGTACTGAGACAGAGCGCCACCGTGATTCTGGCGGGAGCGGCGGTGGGAACGGCTTGCGCCCTGTCGCTCACGCGTCTGATGCGAGGATTGCTGTACGGCATCTCGGCGGCAGACCCGTTGACTTTCTTCCTGGCGATCGCGTTTCTGAGCGCTGTGGGATTGATGGCGTCGTATCTCCCGGCGCGAGAGGCTTCTACAGTCGATCCGATGGCGACCCTCCGGTCGGAGTAGCCCTCCCTACTGACTGGCGCCGATCAGGGTTGTGTAGCTCGTAGCGGGTAGCGGGACTTTGGCGGCGCCGGCGATCACAGGAACGGCGACAGATTCCTCCATGCCACGTTGGGCGTCGGTCACCCAGACACGTAGCTGACTCACGGACCCAGGCAATCCTTCGAGCGTCGCAGTGCGAGCGGCTCCGTTATTCACGATGTGCACCGTATAGAGGCCCTCCGCGATGTTTCCGAAAGCGGCACAAGTGAGGTTTGGCTGCCGGTCGCAGGCCACGGGAAGCGAGAAGGACCGCGCCGGTGTCGACGCCAGTTGCTTGAGGTTCCAAAAGCGCCGCGTGGGGTGGAGCGGGCGGTCATCATTGAAGATGCCGCCACCCCCGAGGAGCGAATAGTCGGCAGTGAGTTGCCACTGCAGAATCGAACGAGGTTGCGCGATCGAAAGAATGCGCAGGTAGAGATTGATCTCATACAGGGCGAACGATTGCTCGGCGAAGATCTGCGGATAGCGCCAGGCAGCCGCATCGGTGCTCCCTTCGGCCACAACCAGCGGCAGGTTCAACTCGCGGGCCGCATCGCGCCATTGCGACAGCTTATCGTCAGTGCATCCCCGCCAGGAGTGGAAATCGATGGCGCCAATGTACTTGGCGGCTTCGGCGTCGTGTAGTGCGGGCTTGATGAAGTCGACAGGATTCGCGTCAGAGGTATCGCCGAGGGCGAGTTTGGTGGCGAGACCTTTCCGTGCGAAGGACGCACCGAGAGTCTTGATGAGGTCCGCATGCTGGCGAGGGGTTTGCAGCACGTTGATCCCGATGTCGGACTCATTGAAGCTGAACATGGCAGCTTCGACCCCGTAGTTCTCTTTAAGGAAGAGCAGGTAGGCGGTAAGAGAGTCGCGAATCCGCTCCATTTTTGCGGGATTGAGAGGGCTCCGCTGCGGGACGCCGTTGCCGCCGCGACGCGCCGGCCCACCGAGCACTGCCCACGGGGGCGCCTGCCAGGCACTGACGATGATGGGCATGCCTTTCCGGGCGAGACGGCGGGCCATCTCCATGGCTTGCTGTACCTGGGGTGCGAGGGTTCCGGCACGCGCGGCAGCGAGCGGGTCGGTGCTCTCGTCCGGATGCCAGAAACTCCAGGGCAGTTCCACACGGCCCCAGGCGACGCGCAGATTGTCGAGATTGTAATCGATGACTTGCGGATCGGTACGCGGATTCTGGAGGCGGAAGTTGCCGCCCAGTCCGTCGAAGAGTTGGCCGGGATGCGCAGCGTCCAAGGTAATCTCAACGGGGCGATGATCGATTGTGCCCGTGACCTTGAATGCGAAGCTTCGTTTGCTTGCTTGGGCTGCTGCGCCGGCCGGAAGGACGCCGAGCAGTACCCGGAATCCGGAATCGCTCCTGCGAACGACCACCAGGGTCGGCTGGTTAAAGATCACTTCGATCTGCCGCGATGGGGAGACGAACTGCGCACGCGTCGCTGTGGCGCGGAGGTATTCGCTCTGCTCCGGTCGATCCGGTGGCAGCGGAGTGAGAGCGTCGCTCACAGGATCGGGTTCGGTCAGTTCTACCAATGCTCCCGCAAAGGTTGCGGCAGGCAGATCGATTCCGAGAAAGGCGCCCCCAAATGGAGGGCCTCCACCGGCGTGGGTGACCTCGAGTTCGATCTTGGCTTTGCCGTTGCCGGTGTCCTCGATGGTTTCGGTGGCATGGACCTGCAGAGGCGGGCGCATCTGCACGGTGACCGTTTCGACTTTGCCCTTGCGCGCGTAGGTATTCTGCTGCTTCTCACGGGCAGTGCAGGTAAGGGCGGTTAATCCCGGCTGTGCCACGCACAGACTGGTGGCCAGTTCCAGAAGGTGCCCCTCGACGCGGATACCCGTGAGATTGCCCCATGCCATCACCTCGGGCTGGGCGGATGCCGCGAAGGAACATGCCAAGAGCAGAAAAGCCGAGCCAATGGTCCGGATCATTACCGGAGATTCTAACGCTCTTCATCTCTCGACTGTTCACGTGTCTGGCGAGTCTACCATACCAGGTAACCTTGCTACCCTCCCGAAAGGTCTCGACATGAGTGGCGAGACGACACACAAGATTGTTTGCGTCACTCAGAATGACCAGAGGATGCTGGTATATCCGGTGTGTGCGTGGTAATTCTGATCGTAACCGAGAATGTGGAATTGCTCGCCGTATCCGTAGAACTGATATGCAGCATTCCAACGAATCTTCGGAGTGATCTTGATGGAGACGCGGGCCAGCGGCGACTGGTAGGTCAGCGGAAAGGTCTGCACCGAAACCAGCAGCACCTGGAGGGGGTCGGTGACACTTGGAGGCACCTGAACTGCCCGGCCGTCGCCAGTGTCCTTGGTGATGGTGTATCCCAGGTACAGGTCGGCCCGCCGCCCAAAGGCCCAGCGGACTCCCAGATTGGCCGCGTGGATGTTGCTGATGTATTCGGAGGAAGCATGCGTCAACGTGTTCCGATTCCCCGGCAGAGCGGCGAAGAACGTGAGGCCATCGAACGTGTCGAGATGAATCTTGGTATAGCTCGCATCGATGGAGAACCAGTTTAGCGGCGCATACGACGCGTTGGCGCTGTATTGCCGCGAGTGCGAGCTAAAGTTCGAGAATGAAAGAGGCGGATTCAGATTGTACACCTGGCGATAAGACGTGGACAGTTGTACTTTCCTCAGGCGGTACTGAATGCGGCCATTAATCGCGTGGTAGTTCTTGTCGCTGATGGGAGTGAGCGGATGATAGGCGCGCGCCACTTCGCCATCCAGATTGATCGTCAGCGGGCTGATCGGGCGAATCCGCACTCCGAATGTCCCCGAGTTCACGTGATTGCTGACGTCGAACTGGAATGCGCCAAACGAATTCGCAAACGCCGGGACATCACTGCCATCGATGGTGCGAATGTGCCGGTCGGAGTAATGGTAGCCACCATAGAATCCGAGCCATTTCTTCACCCGGTAATCCACATCGGTGGAATTGGTCAGGGTCAGGATGCCCAGATACTGGAAGTATATGGTGGTCCCCAGGTTCGTCGTGGGATTGATCTCCGAGTAACTGGAGTTACCGTCTATGCGGTTTGAGGTCACTGAGCTGGTGTTGCTGAGAGTCAGATTGTCGGTGGGGAACAAGCTGACGGTGAAGTCCCCGGCCAGGTCCGGACGCTTGGCCTCGCCGCCGACGGTAATCTGCCGGCTGCCGACCGTGCCGAACGAGCTGATGCCGGCGGCCGATTCGTCGAGGGCAAAGTCATTTCGGCCGCTCACATACGTAATGCGCGAGTTGATGCCCCAATGCTTGCGCCTTGTGAAGAGATTGCCGAGCCATCCCGGACTCGAGCCGTGGACCGGCTGCGATCGCTGAAACTGCTGCAGAACAGTCGCATCGGTCGGCGTGCCGGCGGCGAAGATGCCTGCGGAACTCGCGGGAGTATCGTCCTTGAAGAAATCCCAGCGGCGCAGGATGGTCAGCTTGAAGCCGGAGAGGTCCAGATCGGCGCCCAGCCGGTATTCGTTCCATTGACGCTTTACATTCGTAAACACCGGATAGGCTGAGCCGTTCGTGTCGAACTCCTGAGCGGTTGAGAGCGCCGGACCGTCTTCGGTATTGCGACTGTATCCCAGGTTGAATCGAATCTTCGACTGTGGCAGGAGCAACAGGTTGTGGTCTTGGATGCGGCGGATCGTATCTTCCAGGTGCGCCCCGCCCGCGGTTGTGAGGCCTGGGTTGTAATACGCATTGAGCCGCCACGTCATGTCATAGCGGTAGACGTTGTTCTTCTGGATCCGCAGAATCGCCGCTTGATAATTATCGTTGCCGAGGCCGATGGTATTGAGCAGGATCTCGTCGAAATAAGTGCCGTGACCGTCCTTGGAGTTGATCGAAAGGTTGCTGCCCAGCAGGCGGAGTCCATTCCCATAATTGTCGACGCTACGGTACATCCCTTCATCGCCGCCGACTGATTTGAACCGGTACCCGAATTCGAACGTCTGGCTGAAGTTATAGTTGCCCACATCCTCGCCTCGCGGCGGGCTGGTGTTTTCGGGAGTGGGAGCCGCCACCTGTTGCGCCAGCAGCCCTCCGGCCGTAATGAGAAAAGCCGCCAGAGTGGCCGCTTGTAGTCGAGAAAAAGTGAAGAGCGTCCGCATGGTGGTTATCTCAGGAAGAACTGGTCGGCGTTCGATCCGTGTATGCGCACGTGACAGGTGGTGCACCGCTGGAATTTCGGGTCGAGCAGATTGTGACGCGAAGTCTGCAGGTCGACGCCTCCTTGCCGCGTTCCCTCGCCACCGCCGTTGTGGCATTCGAGGCAGACCGTGAAGACTACGGGCCGCCGCAACAGTTTCGCGTTCATGGAGCCATGCGGATTGTGGCACGCCTCGCATCCCTCCACTCGCACGGATGGATGTTCGAAGACGAAGGGCCCACGCTTATCCACGTGGCACTTCAGGCACGGCTCCTCGTTGCCGAGCGCCTGCTCCACCATCCTCGGGCGCTGTCCCATACTCCAGGTCGAAGGAAGCGCGCCGTGCGGATTGTGGCAGTCGGAGCACTGCATGAAGCCTTCGTTCACGCGGTGTTTCGAGGGCATGTCGAACTGCGCGCGGACAGTGGCGTGGCATTTATAGCACAGCTCGTTCTGCTTGGCCGCCAGCAGATACTTGGGTGTAGGGGAATGATGAACGGAGTGACAACTGGTACACGCTACGTCGCGAATGGTGTGTTCGGAGCGTTGAATGTTGGCGCGAGAGAGATCGCGTGCATGGCAAGTGAGACAATCGGCGAGCACCTGCTTGGGCTCCATCAACGAGAATGCATGGGGAATAGTGGTCTTGCCGCCTCTCGCCTCCACATGCGCCTTCGCCGGGCCGTGGCAACCTTCGCAGCCGGTCCGTTCCGGCGGCTCTTTGCCGGAAGCAATGCTCTTATAATGCGGGTTCTTGAAAAATGGCGTCCAGATGTTCGCGTGACAGGTCTTGCAGGCTTCACTTCCAACATAACCGCCTGCGTTAGCCGGCGGCGATGCAGCCGGAGGTGAAGCGTTCTGGGATTGCGCGTGCGCAACCGTGAGCAGCAGAATCAGAAGAAGGGCGTGGGCGCCCGCGCGTGCCATACTCAAAATGATAATGGACTGCACAACGGACTGAATCGAAATGGCGAGAGATTTTACGTTGGTTCCGCAGGGAGTAGAGCGGGTTGACACACGTTTTCGACGCATAGTGACCGATCTGCCGGTACCGGAGTCGTTACCCATCCTCGAAAAGCTTTACCAGTATGAACCCCGCGCCATGCGCGGACAGCCGCCGATCGTATGGGACCGCGCCGAGGGCTTCCAGGTTTATGACGCGTGGGGGAACCGGTGGATCGACTGGTCATCAGGCGTGCTGATCGCCAATGCCGGACACGGCCGCCGCGAAATTGCCGACGCTATCGCCGCACAAGCTGCTTCTCACTTACTAATGAGTTACTCGTTCGCCAACCTGCCACGCGCGCAACTCGCGGAACGGTTGGTGTCTATATTACCCGAGCCACTGAAAAAAGTTTCGTTTTTCAGCGTCGGTTCCGAGGCCGTGGAATGCGCGGTGAAGCTCTGCCGTACCTGGGGAGTGAAGAATGGCGGCCGTTCCAAGCACGTGATCGTGACCTTCGGCGGCGCTTTCCATGGCAGGACGCTGGGAGCACAGCAGGCCGGCGGCATTCCTGAACTGAAAACGTGGATTGTCAATCTGGATCCGGGTTTCGCACAGGTCCCGTTTCCTGATGGTTTTCGGACGTCCAACACCTCCTTTGAGACATTCGAGAGCAGCTTGCGCGAACTGCGCATCGAGCCGCAAAACGTGGCGGGCGTGATGCTGGAGACCTACCAGGGCGGTAGTGCGGCGTTCGCGCCCGTGCCTTACATGCAGGCTCTCCGGCAGTGGTGCACCGGGCACAAAGCACTACTGGTCTGCGACGAAATCCAGGCAGGCTTCGGCCGCACCGGCACATTGTGGGGCTTCGAGCACTACAACCTTGTCCCCGATCTGGCGGTCTTCGGCAAGGGGATCTCCAGTTCCCTGCCCCTCTCGGCAGTGGCCGGCCGTCCCGATGTAATGGACACGTACCCGCCGCTCAGTATGACCTCGACGCACGCCGGCAATCCGATCTGCTGTGCGGCGACGCTCGCGTCCATCGACCTGGTGCTGGGGGAGAATCTCGCGGAACGGGCGCGGATCATGGGCAATGTGCTGCACGAGCGCCTGCGATCGCTGGCTGGACGCTTCCCGCAAATTGGACGCGTCGCCGGCAAAGGACTGGTCGCAGGACTTGCGTGCGTGAAGCCGTGCACTACCGAGCCCGATTCCGAACTCGCCTTCCAGGTGGTGGAGCGCTGCATGCAGAAGGGCGTGCTGATGTTCTCTCCCGTGGGTTTCGGACTCGCGACCGTCAAGATCTCTCCGCCCTTGGTGATTTCAGAGGACGCGCTGCTCGAAAGCACTGGAGTTTTGGAAGAGGCCTTCCAGGCGGCCTTGGCGTAACCGCTCCGATGCCTCAGACGGGCGACAAATGTTGAATCGCCGAGACGCCAACACGACGGGAAGGCGAAATCTGCTTCACTCTGCGGGCTCATCCGCTTCTGCGGGCATGGTAGGAGTTCGGCCAGCACCATCGATTGCGCCCCGCATCCTTGAGTGCGCGAAGAATGCAGAGGCCGCAAAGATCCGTTGTTTTTCTCGGCGCTTCGGCGTCTCTGCGTTAAATTCGAGATTTGACTCGTTCGCGCTGTTTAATGTAATGCAAAGAATCTAACCATTCCGATGCCTCCACAAGTATTCATCATCGGCGCGGGAATGATCGTGCACGATCAGATCCTGCCATCGTTGTACCATTTGCAGCGTCAGGGTGAGATCGGGGAGATTTCGGTGTGCGCGCAGTCTTACGCGACGGTCCGGCGGCTGGCCGACGCGGAATTGATTGCTCGCGCCTTCCCCGGACAGTCCTTCCGCATGTTTCCGGCCGCGCCAGCCGCATCGCCGCAGCCTGAGTTGTATCGCGAGATCCTGGCGCAGCTTCCGCCACGCCAGATCGTGGTTGTGGCGATTCCCGATCAACTGCACTATGAAGTGATCATGGAAGCTCTGCGGCACAATCAACACGTCTGCGCGGTGAAGCCGCTGGTGTTGAAGCACAGCCAAGCTGTGGAGATCGCGCGCGAAGCCCGGACTCGCGAGCTTCTGGTGGGCGTGGAATACCACAAGCGCTTCGACGATCGCAGTCTGATGGCACGGCGCGCCTATCGGGAAGGCCGCTTCGGCGAATTCCGGCTGGGAACTGCCTGCCTCTTCGAAAAGTGGTATTACCGGCATTCGAATTTCCAAAACTGGATGACAGCGGAAAACTCCGACGCCTTCACCTATATCGGCTGTCACTACGTCGACCTGGTCCACTTCATCACCGGGCTCCTCCCCGTCTCCGTTAGCGTGTACGGCATCCTCGATCGCTTTCCGAACGGGAAGGAGGGGTACCTGTGGGCCGATGCCCGCGTCATCTGGAGCAATGGCGCGTGCCTCAATGTGCAGAATGCTCTTGGTTTCCCGGATGCCGCTCCCGGAACCAATACGCAGGGCATGACGCTCTACTGTCAGGGCGCGACGGACGGCGGCCTGATTTCACATTCCGACCAGTATCGCGGCCTGAAGTACTCTTATGCCAATCCCGTGTCGTATGCGGAACCGAGTCCGGATTATTTTCAGTACGTCGATCTTGGATCGGGCGGCCTGGTGCCGGTGGGCTACGGCTATCGCTCAATCGAAGCGATCGTAAGGTCGGCCATTCGCGTGAGTCAGGAAGGCGAGGCGGTGCTGGATGAGATCGATCGTGCCGGGATTATTGCCACCCCCGCCAATAGCAGCTTCAACGCGCGCGTGATCGAAGCGGCGCGCGAGTCGATTGCCAACGGTGGCCGTGAAGTCCGCTGCGGGTGAGCGGACGTGGCGCAAAGAACACTTCTGTGATTCCGCCGAGGTAGTCCGTGCCTAATGGTGGAACTGCGCGCTTTCCAGCTTTGCGTTCAGTCCGGGCTGCGACGCAAACCAATCCAGGTGGCGCTTGATATCCTTGATCAGCATGTCCGCAAGGTCGCAGGTGAAGCCATTCCGCACCACCACCCGCTGAATCACGGTGTCTTCGCGATTCGCCGGTAACCGATACGCCGGCACCTGCCATCCGCGATCGCGAAGCCGGTCGGCCAGATCGTACAGAGACCAGTGCGCACTCTCTTTCATCTTCCACGCGAAGACGGGCAAGTCGCGGCCAGTACTGACCAGTTCAAACGGTCCCAGGGCTTCGATCTGCGCGGCGAGGTGGACTGCCACATCCTGGCAGGCCTGATGGATCGCGCGATAGCCCGATCTTCCGAGCCGGATGAGGTTGTAATATTGCGCGATCACCTGGCTGGCCGGACGCGAAAAGTTGATCGCCAAGGTGGGCATGGTGCCCCCCAGATAGTCGACGTGGAAGATCAGGTCGGGATGCAGGTCCGCCGCCTCGCGCCAGATGATCCAGCCCACACCGGGATAGACCAAACCGTACTTATGCCCCGAGGCGTTGATCGACTTCACGCGTGGCAGCCGGAAGTCCCACTTGCGGTCAGGATGCAGAAACGGCGCGACGAAGCCGCCGCTCGCGCCATCCACGTGAATCGGAATATCGAGCCCCGTCTTCTGCTGCACGCGATCGAGCGCGGCACTGAGCGCCTCGATGTTCTCATAGTCGCCCGTATACGTGCTGCCCATCACGCCTACCACGCCGATGGTATTCTCATCGCACATCGCCGCGGCGCGCTCGGGATCCATCACAAATCCGTTACCCTCCAGCGTTACGCAGCGCTCCTCCACGTCCCAGTACCGCGTGAATTTGTGCCAGCAGACCTGCGTGTTCGTCCCCATCACCAGATTCGGACGCTCGCACGATTTGCCGGCCTTGCGCATCCTCTCCCGCCAGGCCCACTTCAAAGCGAGTCCTCCGAGCATGCAGGCCTCACTCGAACCGATCGTCGACGAGCCGAGCGTATTCTCCGGGGTGGGCGAATTCCAAAGCTGCGCGATCATGTGGACGCACCGCATCTCCAACTCCGCGGTCTGCGGGTATTCGTCCTTGTCGATCATGTTCTTGTCGAACGTCTCCGACATGAGCTTGTGCGCTTCGGGTTCCATCCACGTGCCGCAAAAGGTGGCGAGATTGAAGCGCGAGCTGCCGTCCAGGATGAGTTCGTCATGGATGAGATGGTAGGCGGTGCTGGGGGGCATTCCGTCCTCAGGGATGGCATGCCGGGGCGCCGGGCCCAACAGCCAGTGTCTGGCGTACATCGGTCTCATCACGCGGGTCATCTCATGCTTGGGATGGGTTGGATCTTCCATAACCGGAATTCGACTCTATCACAAGGGGCTGCGCACCTGGGTTTACACTGCGTGAATTTTTTGAGTAGACAGCCTACAGAACATACAGTAGAATGACTACACAATGAGCGAGAAGCCCCGCCCACGCGTGGAGTTCCTGCAAGGCACCCTTGACGTTCTGATCCTGCGGACCCTGTTGACGGGGCCGCAGCATGGCCACGCCATCGCCAAACACATTCAGCGGACTTCGGAAGATCTCCTCCAGGTGGAAACTGGTTCGTTATACCCTGCCCTCCACAGGCTGGAGACGCAGGGATGGGTCGCGGCTTCATGGGAACTGTCGGACAAGGGAAAGCGGGCGCGGTTTTATCGCCTGACGCCGCGCGGCCGCAAGCAACTCGAGGCCGAACAGTCGAAGTGGGAGGCGTTCTCGCGTGCGATGCAATTGGTGCTCAATCCCAGGGATCAGGAGGGTTAGATGATCGCATTCTTCCGAAAACTGAGATATCTGGCGCGGCGGCGCCGTAAAGATGAGGAACTGCAAGAGGAGCTTCAGTTTCACCTCGACGAGGAAGCTGAGGAGCGCCGCGAGGACGGTCTGCCGGATGCCGATGCCAGGCTGGCCGCACGTCGCGACTTGGGAAACGTGCTGCTAGTGGAGGAAGACACGCGCGCGGCGTGGACGTGGATGTGTGTCGAGCAACTGCTGCAGGATTGCCGCTATGGGCTGCGCACCATGATGGCCAACAAGACCTTCAGCGCGCTGGCGATCTTGTCTCTGGCCCTGGGGATCGGCGCCAACGCCGCCATTTATAGCTTCATGGATGCGATTCTATTGAGCACTCTGCCGATTGCGCATCCCGAATCCCTGGTGATCGTGAACTGGCACGATGCGGTGCGCGAACGCGCGTCAGTCATTCACGGCGCCAGCGGCAACATCCACAACGATAGCGAGACCGGATCAACCGCAGGCATCTTCCCATATCCCGCATTCGAGCTTCTGCGGAAGTATGATGCGGTCTTTTCGAGCGTGTTTTCGTACTACCCGACGCGCAAAGTGAACGTGCTAATCAAGGGCCAGGCCGAAGAGAACAGCGGAGAGTTCGTCTCGGGAGATTATTTCCGCGGACTGGAAGTAGTTCCCACTTCCGGCCGCCTCATCATGCCCGACGACGATCGCGTGGGTGCCCCGCCGATCGTGATCCTGAGCTACGCGTTCAGCATGCGGCGCTTCGGTAACTCAGAAAGCGCGCCCGGGCAGTCCATCCTCATCAACAACCTGCCGTTCACGGTTGCAGGCGTCGCCCCGCCGTCGTTCTTCGGTGTCGATCCGTCGGCGAATCCCGACTTTTACCTGCCGTTGCATACTAACCTGATCCTGAAACTGAGGGGAGGGCCAGGGGATGCCAAGGGCTACCTCGACCAGAACGAGTACTGGCTGGAGATGGCCGCGCGCTTGCGTCCGGGAGTGAGCATCACGCAAGCGCAGGCCGAGCTCGGCCCGGTCTTTCATCAATGGGTAGCCAGCACGGCGGCGAACGGTGAGGAACAGGCGCACCTCCCCAATCTGCTGCTCCAGGAAGGCGCCAGCGGCGTGGATTCGCTACGCCGTGAATACTCGCAGCCATTGTATGTACTGCTCGTGATGGTGGGTGTGATCCTGGCCATTGCATGCGCCAACATCGCGAACCTGTTGCTGGCGCGGGCCGCGGCACGCAGACGGGAGATGGCAGTGAGGCTCAGCATGGGCGCGGGGCGTTTTCGTGTAATTCGCCAACTCCTCACTGAAAGCGTACTGCTGGCAATCTCCGGCGGCGCGTTGGGAATCCTGTTTGCGATTTGGGGAGTACGGTTCCTCAAGCTTCTGCTGAAGCACGAATGGCTGGGGTTCGCTCTGGACCCCGCACTGAACTGGCGTGTGCTGGGCGTCACGGCTCTACTATCGATGGCTACCGGGCTGTTGTTTGGGCTGGCTCCCGCACTGCAGGCCACTCGTGCGGACGTAATGCCGGCCTTAAAACAAACACGAACCGGCGATGGCGGGTCGCGGCATTTCTTTCGCGGGGCTGGCCTGAGCCGCCTGCTGGTAGTGACCCAGATTGGTCTCTCGCTGCTTCTGCTGGTGGCGGCCGGGCTGTTCGCGCGGACGCTCGCCAATCTGCAAGCCATCGAGCTGGGGTTCCAGCGCGACAACCTGCTGCTATTCCAAATGAATGCCCGGCAGGCGGGCCATCGCGACCCGGAGATCGTCCAGTTCTACAGCGAACTGCTGGAACGCTTCCGGGCCATCCCAGGCGTGACCAAGGCGACGGTGATCCACTATCCGATGGTTGGTCGTGGAACCTGGATGGGGTCGGTCTTTCCTGCGGGAGAACAGCCGAATCCCGAGCGCACCACTCATATCCTAATGACGGGCACCGGCTTCTTCAATACGTTCCAGATTCCGGTGATCCTGGGACGCGCCACCGACGAACGCGACCGCGCAGGCGCGCCACCTGTCGCGGTGGTCAACCAAGCCTACGTCGACGTGAACTTCGCAGGGCGAAATCCGATCGGCCGCCATATCGTGGTCGATCGCCGTCCTCCGCTGGGGAAGCGGGATGTCGAGATTGTGGGCGTGGCCAGAAATGCCCGGTACGGCGATACTCGCGGTGACTATCGGCCGGTGGTTTACCTTCCCTTTACGCAGGGTTCCTACTACCCGGTGGATGAGATGACGTTCGTGCTGCACACCACCGGTGACCCGCTGGCCTACGCCAACACGGTGCGAACACTCGTACGGCAGGCCGACGCGCGGATTCCCGTGACAAATGTCGAGACGGAGGCAGCACAGATCGACCAGACTATGAGCCGCGAGATCATGTTCGCCCGTCTGTGCTCGGGCTTCGCGATTCTGGCGCTGGTAATCTCGTGCATCGGTTTGTACGGGACCATGGCCTATACGGTGGCACGACGCACGGGCGAGATCGGGATACGGATGGCCTTGGGAGCGCCGCGCGCCGTGGTGCTCTGGATGGTACTGCGCGAAGTGCTGATTCTGGCGGCGGTCGGTCTGGCGCTGAGTGTTCCCGCGGCGCTGCGCAGTTCAAAGCTGGTGGAGTCGTTTCTCTTCGGAGTGAAGGCGGATGATCCGGCATCGGTAGAACTGGCGGTCGCGATCCTGTTGGGAGCGGCTATGCTGGCTGGTTTCGTACCGGCGCGCCGGGCCTCGCGAATCGACCCGCTCACCGCCGTCCGGCACGAGTAATCACGGCGTCGCGGCTTGCAGTACTTCCTCGGGAGACGCGGTGCCGGTGCCCTTTTTCATGATCGTGATGGACGCGATCTGATTGCCGAAGCGGGCGGCAGCGGCGGGGTCGCGGGTAATTTTGAGCGCCAGTGCGGCGCCGGCCGAGAAGCTATCTCCGGCGCCGCAAATGTCCACCGGATGTTCGATGCGCTTCGCTCTCACCCAGGTGGGAACGTGCTCGCCGATCAGCAGCGCGCCATTCGCGCCACGCGTGATGACCAGCAGCGGGGACTCCGTGACGCGGCGCAATTCCCGATAGTCGATGCGCCCTAAGACCCGGCGGCAGGCCGCGCGCGCCTCGAATACGTTGCCCTTCACGATCACGCCACGAAAGTGCTCCGCTCGCATCCGCGAATCGACCCAGATCAGAATGTGTGGATGAGCTTTGGCGATTCTTGCGAGTGCAGCCCGGACCGCGCCCGTGACCAGTCCGCCCGCATCGGTCTCAGCCTGGTCGGAAACCAGAATCACGTCGTAGTCCCCAGCGTGCGTTTCGAGGCGAGCCGCCAACTCGCGATCCAACTCCTCCGGTACAGGTCGCGTATTGACGAAATCGATTCGCGGCAGATCCTCAATACCGGTCGCGGCATTGATCAGCTTGGTGTAGGTGAAGGTCGAAATCTGTTCCGAGCGCAACAGCAATTGACTCTCGATGCCGCGCGCCTCAAGCGCGCGCCCCAACTCATATCCGAAGCCATCGATGCCGAGCGTTCCGAGCACGGCGACTCGGGCCCCGAGGGCCGCGACGTTGTTCGCCACTGTGCCCGCGGCGCCGGGAGTCGTCTCGGTGGCGACCACACCGACCCGTGGAATTCCCGTCTCGCGCGATGGATCGGCAAGGGTGGGATCGTAACGGCACCAGCGGTCCAGGCAGACATCGCCTACCACCAGCACGCGCAGCCGCGAAATGCCGGACAGAATTTCCGCCGTGGTCATCCCGCTCGCCTCTGCATGTGGCACCCCGGACCTGAGACTGAGCGGGAACACTCCCTTGCGGTCGCGGCTCGTGCGTCGCGGCTCAATTCGATGCTTTTACGAGCCACGACCGTAAGGCAGTGACGCGCAGGGTCTTCAATTGTCATCCCGCAGGCCTCTGCAACAGACGCCACAGCGCCGGCAGCGTGGCGCGATGCTCTCCCGCGAAGTAGAAGCTCTGCCCGCCCTCAGCGACCGTGCGCACCAGAATCGTCTTGTGCGGCCGGAAATAATAGCCCGGATCGCTCTTCGGCAACTCCTTGCGATAGTCGCCGTGGATGGGAACGAGATCGAAGACCGCGGTCGCAAAGTCGCGAATCGATCGCCCCTCCTGCCTCGCCACGTTGCGCGCCATCGCCAGCGCCTTCAGATAAACCTCCGGGCCCATGATCGCGGACCCGAAGCTCAGCAACACGCCGCTCTCCAGGCGCTCCACCGTGTGGGCGAAGATCAGGAAATCGCGGTAACTCGCCGCTCCCAGCGCGGCCCCATCGCAGTTGGGATGTTCGTGAATAATGTCGTACCCGACCCCCACGTGAACGGTGACGGGCACCCGGCAGCGATACGCAGCCGCAAACACAGACAGATCGCGGTGCGGACAGTCGCTCTCGCCGATGCGGCGGCCGACATTTTCTCCGAGACCCAGCCTCAGATCGGCAGCTTCCCGAATCCAGTCGTTTAATTCCCCCGTCTCCCGCCATAGACCGAACTCTCCCGTGCGGATGTAGCGGTCGACGCTCTCGGTGGTCGCGCCGATGCGGGCGAGCTCGTAATCGTGAATGGCCGCGGCACCGTTGACCGCAATGTGATCGATCCATCCTGCCCCCAGGAGGTCGATGATGTGGCGATTCACGCCTGCACGGAGCACGTGCGCACCCATCATCAGGATCCGCGCCGCACCTGTTTCACGCGCCCGCCTCAGGCGCGCGGCGACTGTCTCCAACTCGGGATGCGAGAAGGCCGGGACGGGATCTTCGAGCGAGAGCCATCGGTCCAGATGCAGATCATGCCGGCGTTCCGCGAGCGGCTTCACTTGCAGACGGGAACGATCGAAGATTTCGTATTGGCTCATACGCGGAAGAGCTCCGGCATCCAGATTTCTGGCTGGAGGTAGTTGGGAAGGATATAGTCCGCGCCTACGCCGATGAGGCGCTGCCGCTTCCACTCGTCGACGATCTGGCAGTCGGGCTCGTCGGTGGCGACACCGACGGTGACACCGCCGGCACGCCGCACTTCCTCGATCTCGACATATCCGTCGCCGAAACCGAGCAACTGATTGCCGCTGACGCCGGGCAGTGCGAGGATGCGCTGCACCAGAATCCGCTTGGAGAATTTCTGGAAATCGTCGAGTGCACCATACACGCCGCCATCGAAGTATCGGGCGACGTCGAGCAGTTGCGCTTCCTCTTTCAGGTAGATCTCATCGGTGCCGCTCGCGAGATACATCGAGAAGCCGCGTGCTTTGAAGTCTTCGAGCACCGCACGTACACCCGGAACCAGGTAGCGGTCGGGCGGACAATGGCCGCGGCGAAGATCGTTCAGGCGGCCGGCGATGACATGGGAGAGCAGGTCGAGGTAGCGCTGCTTATAGACCAGCGGCTCCAAAGGCGTGCCGCCGCGCCGCGTCACTTCACTCGCGAGCGCGATCATCTGATAGATCGTCTCTTCGCCGGTGAGGCGCCAGACGAAACTTTCTATTACCTGGCGTAGTTCGTCTTCGGTTTCGCCAGTCTTTAGGTCAGCCAGTACCTCGACCATCATTGGGACCATGACACGCATCCAACCGGTGCGTATGAGCGACAGGGTTCCATCGAAATCGAAGAGGACAATGCGGGCGCCGGCCGCGGAAACTCCGGGATGTACGGATTCCATGCAAAGAACCATTCTGGCAGATCAGGATGATTTGGGCCGGGGATAGGCCCGGCCTCCGCTACAATAGCGATGTGCAGCGCCGTCACTTCCTCCGATCTGCAGGCGTTTTGTCCGCCGCATTCGCAGTACACAAGAGTAAACCGCTATTCGCTGAACAGGCCGCTTCCCGTTGGCGCCAGTTCGAAGTACAGACCCGTGTCGAGGTCCTGAAGCCCTCCGGCGAGACTCGCGTGTGGCTGCCCGCCGCCTTAATTGGGGAGACGCCATTCCAGAGGACGATCACGAACGAGTTCCATGCCGAGGGTGGCAAGGCTTCGCTCGTTTCCCACCGCGAAGATGCCCTCGGCATCGTGAGCGCGGAGTTTCCCGCGGGCGTGAAGCCGGCGCTCACGCTGACTAGCCGAGTAGCGACGCGCGACTTTTCCGTCGATCTTTCCGTGGGCGGCAAGACGCCGCGATCCGATCGCGAGGAGCTGGAGCATTTCCTCCGGCCAACCAGGTTGTTACCGACCGATGGCATCGTCAAAGACGCGGCGATGGAGATTACCCACGGCACGAGAAGCGACCTGGAGAAGGCTCACGCGATCTACGAGTGGATTGTCGACAACACCTTTCGCAATCCCAAAACGCGCGGCTGCGGCATTGGGGACATCAAGTTCATGCTGGAATCCAAAGACCTGGGCGGCAAGTGTGCCGACCTGAATGCGCTCTATGTCGGTCTTGCCCGCGCCGCCGGCTTGCCCGCGCGCGATGTCTACGGTATCCGCGTAGCCAGGTCGGAGTTGGGGTACAAGAGCCTTGGCACGTCGTCGGACAACATCACCAAAGCGCAGCACTGCCGTGCTCAGGTGTATCTGGGTGACTACGGGTGGGTGCCGGTGGATCCTGCGGACGTTCGCAAAGTAGTGTTGGAAGAGCCGCCAGGGAATCGCGCGATCGAGGATGAGATGGTGCGCAAAGCCCGTGCGCGGCTGTTCGGCTCGTGGGAGATGAACTGGATGGCCTACAATTTTGCGCACGATGTGGCACTGCCCGGGTCGGCAGGCAAGCCCACGGGCTTTTTGATGTATCCGCAGGCGGAGACCGGCGGCGTGCGAATAGATTCCCTCGATCCCGACAACTTCAAGTACGAGATCACGTCTCGCGAGATTTCGGCTACGAACGGTTAAACGCGATTCCTCACACCCGCGAAGCTCGGGACCGAAGGATCCGCCGTCCGAGCCAGATCAGGCCGGCCGCGGACAGGAGATCAATCAAAAGGATCTCCAGATACGAGGGCTCAGGCATCGGAACCGGAATGACCGCGGGAATGGCGACCGCAGAGGCGGTTACCAGTTCCTGAGCGAGGAGCGCCGAGGGAACGCCTTCGGCCTTGTCGCCGTAAGGACGCGTGTAGATGCCTCCTATGGCGGCGTCCGCACTCTTTGAGGGAGCGTCGGCCAGCGCTACCGTCGCCGCAATGAACAGCGAAAGAATGGCGCACGAAGCGAGCCGTAACACTTGTTTAGCCATCGATTCTCCCTCCCCTTCAAAACCGGCGTCAAGACGAGCGGCACGCCACTTGCCATTCTCGAACTACTTAAGAATCAGTGACGGCTTTTTGGGGCAAAGAAAAGAGTTGTCGAATAATCCATCACTTTTGGACCTACTCGGGAAAAGGCCAGACACGCTCGATGGTCTTGCTCAACATCCAGTGCAGATCGTCGGCGTTCAGGAACTTCATCTCGTCTCGAACCACCTTGAGCGCCTTTTCGTAGGTGGAGACGGCTTCGATGATCGGCCAGTCCGTGGCCCACATCAGACGTTGCGGACCAAAAGACTGGTGCAGGCGCTTGACGAGTTCCTGCGCGTCGAGCCACGGGTATGGCTGTTTGGATAGCGACCAGGTGTGTGAGATCTTGACGAACACGTTGGGGTAGCGCTTGAGCGCGATCAACTTCTCCAACTCATCCAGCCGGTCCACGGGACAATCGGCCATGTGATCGATCACCACCGTCAGATCTGGCAACTTCTCGAGCAATGTGCCGACCTCGGGCATGCGCCCGATCGGCGCAAGCACGGTCATGGGGACTTTCAGATCGTTGCAGCGCTTCCACAGAGGCGGCATCAACGGGCCGCGAAACCAGTCGCCGCTTGCATTGCCCGCGGGGCTCAGGCGCACCCCCCGGAATCCCTCCTCGGTGTGCGTCGAAAGGTGATCGGGCGCCGCCGGGTCGAGCGGATCCACGCGGCACACCCCTTGGAACGTCTTCGGGTACCGCTTCAAAACATCCTTCAGGTAGCTGTTGTCGTAGCGATAGTGAATCACCTGGATGATCACCGTCTTCGACACGCCATTTGCCTTCATCAACTCCAGGAGCGTGTCGGGCGTGGCATCGCGCTCGGGAGGATGAGCGCCTTCTGCGAAGGGATATTTCGGATCGTGCTTCCACACGTGTACATGGGGGTCGAGTATGCGGTAGTCCAACATGAAGGGGCTCATCGCGGCCGCGGCCAGCAGCGACCTGCGGGTGATTTCAGACATAGATCGACTCTAGCTTGTTGACCACGTAAGCGCCGCATCGCTCATAGCTGGCACGCGGGCCGTTGCGCGCGATGTCGAGATCTACAATCAGCCAGCCTTTGAATCCGATGGATTTGAGCACGCGGTGGCATGCCGGGAAGTCGATGTCACCGTCGCCGAGATCGAAGATGCTTTTGATGTCGAAGGAGTCTGGCTTGGTGTCAGGAAGGCGCTTGGCGTCCTTGTAGTCGGCAAGCATCAAGCGGGCCTTGAACTTCTCGAGGGTCTTCGCCACGTCAAAGCCGGCGAGGTGCAGGTGGGCAGTGTCGGGAGAGAAGTAGAACAGCTTCGGATCGGTGAGCGACATGCAGCGATCCAACTCGTCCGGATTCTGGACCATCTCGCCCATGTGGTTGTGCAGGCCGGCGTAGAATCCCATTTCGCGCGCCGCCGCTCCGATGGCATTGAAGCTCTCGCACATCGCCTCAAATGCGCCCGGCGCGCCACCGTTACGGCGATTCGGGGGAAAGACCACCAGGTGGTTGGCTCCGAACTCCTTCAGGAAGGTCATGGCAGTCTTCGCGCTGGCCACGACGTCGGAGCGCTTGGTCGGATCCTGCGTCGCCCCGTTGAAGGAAATGGTGACGATGGAGCAGCCGCGCTTGCTGGCTTCCTTCTGCATCTGGGCGGCAGTGATGTCGTACTTCTGCAGAATTTGCGGAAATTGTGTGAGGCGCAGCCCGATGAAGCCGGTATCCTTCATCACGTCTAGGATATCGGTGAAAGGCACAGGTGGAAAGGAATTCCAGAGGTTCGAACCGAGCCCCCACTTTACGTTCTGGTTCGCAGGCAGGCGACCGGCTGCACGCGTGAGTGTGGCGGTCATCAGGGCCAAGACCTGGCGTCGAGTCATAGAAGTAGTCTTGTACTCCACGATCTTCGTGTCAAGTCGCGCCTGGGTGCAATATCCGCGGCACTCGCCGGTCCCACGCGACGCGCCATGTTGTCGCGTCTCATGCCCGCCGAGGCGTCGGTCACGGAATAGCCATGTGTTCCCAATGAGCCAGCCGGCCATCTCCGGTCGAGAGAGGCAGCCGCCGATGGGTCATAACGCGACGCCGACCATTCCTATGCCGAGCGACCGCGAGGTTGCATTCGAACATTGAGTATCCTGGCGAATCGCAGGCCACTGCGGTGCTGACCGAGGAAAGAGGCCAGACGACGCTCAGTAATGTGCCCGCCGTGCGAGATTCGTGAAATCGGCTGCAAACCGGCATGGAACACGGCGCGGCCGAATGCCATGACAAGCTTGCCGAGGTGCTGGCGGTGGTGGTTCCGGCGCCTCAACGCATGTAGAACAGGCTGAGGCGGGGCAGGCCGCTCTTTTCCAGCAGATGCCGTTCCAGATACTGCTTTTCGAGCATGCTCAACTGGTCGGCGGACATTTTGCCGCGATAGGGGCGCAACTGGCGATCGAGTTCCTGGCGCGAGGTCAGCATCTCTTCGTCAGTCTGGCGGGTGCGGGCAGCGGCCACCATCTTCTCTTCGAGGACGGTGAGGCGCTGCTCCAGCGCTTCCAGATCGGCATAGTGCAGTTCCACCTCATCCGCCAGTTTGCGCAGCGATCGTGCGATCTCTTCGTACACGGCCGGTAGAGCCTCCGCGTTGCCCACCAGGTACGTCCGCAAATCTTCGAGTGGAAAGGGCGGCGCCGCTTCCTTGCGGGCCTTCGGCTGAGCCGTTCCTGCCATGATCTGGGCCTCAGTCATTACCGCCTGTGCGCAGAACGCCAGCGAGTTCACCATCTGCGTTTTGATTCGCCGTGCGCGCCATTTTTCGAACGCGGCGTCGATGCCGCGCAACACAGCCTCCAGCGGAACCCCCGAGTTTTTCCACGATTCAATCAGCGCCCAGTCGAGCGGCGAGAGCAAAAACAGGCTGGTAGCGCGGGCCTTTTGGAAATGTTCTTCAATTTCTGTGTAGTAGTTGAAATAGTTCACTGCGGGGCCCTGGTGTGGCGGTTCCGTTCCCAGATCATCTCCAGACCTTCGAGCGTCAAGCTTTCATCCACGGTCCGCAGGTACCGTGACCCGCTCACAATCATGTGCGCCTGACCGCCGGTCGCGATCGTCTTCGTCTCGGGTCCCAGTTTCTGAATCACGCGCTCCAGAATACCGTCAATCATCCCGATCGTGCCAAAGTACAAGCCTGACTGGATGCTGGCCACGGTGTTCGTTCCCACGACATCCGCGGGCGGACGGAAATCCACCTTGGGAAGCCTCGCGGTCCTTTTGAACAGCGCGTCGATCGAAATGCCAATGCCCATTGCGATCGCGCCCCCCAGGTACTCCGCCTCTTTCGAGATCACATCGAAGTTGATGGTGGTTCCCATATCGACGATCACGCACGGTCCGCCGTACTTGTAGAAGCCGGCCACGCCGTTGACCAGCCGGTCGGCGCCCACCTCGTTGGGATTGTCGTAGCGGATCGCCAGTCCGATATCGGTTTGCGGTCCAACGAACATAGCGTCAGTGTGAAAATACCGTTGCGCCATGAAGGCGAGGGTGCTATCGATAGGCGGCACAACACTGCAGATAATCATGCCGTCGACGGTCGCGATGTCGAGTCCGGCGGGCGAGAACAGGTTGTGCAGCAGGATGCCCCATTCATCGGCGGTCTGCTCGTGGACGGTGCGCAGCCGCCACTGAAAAACCAGCTTGCGGCCTTCAAATGCGCCGATTGTAATATTGCTGTTACCTGCATCAAGAGCCAGCAGCACGTACGCCTCCCGCGAGAATCAGGGTATCCGTACCATCATCCTTACGCACAATCAGGAACCCCGAGGAGTCCAGGCCGGAGGTGGTTCCCGAAATCACGCCGCCCGGCTGGTTCACCGTCACGCGCCGTCCCACCGCATAACTAGACGCGTGGGTGAAGAGCCGCAGTACCGCGTCCTGATCCTCGGCAGCAAAGGTCTCGATCGCATGAATAAGGGCGATGACCAAGCCGGTCGGTTCGGGTTCTCTGGCGGTATGAAGTTTGATCGAGGTCGCTTCGGACGCGAGTTCTTCCGGAAACGCCGTGTGGGTGAGATTGATCCCGATGCCCGCGATCGCTTTGCCATCCACCAGTTGCACCAGAATTCCCGCCAGCTTTTTGCCTCCCAGCATCACGTCGTTGGGCCAGCGCAGATCGCACGCAATGCCCGCAACATCCTGCAAGGCGCTCTGCACGGCGAGACCGAGAGCCAGAGTCAGCACGGGCGCAGGTTCCAGAACAATCGAAAAGTAGAGGCCCGCGCCTGCCTCCGAATGCCACGAGTGCCCATGGCGGCCTTGTCCGGCAGTCTGCTCGCCGGCCACGACCACGGCGCCTGGAGGACAGCGGGCAGCGGTCGTCATGGTGGAGTCGACGGTTGGATAATACTCGATCGGGCGGCCTGGAAACTCCGCTCGGATGCGCACTACGTCTACCGGACTCATGCAAGTTCCAGGCGAAAGCTGATGTCCATCGCTCGCGCGCTATGAGTGATGGCGCCCGACGAAACAAAGTCGGCTCCGGTCTCCGCGTACGCTCGCACGTTTTCCAAATGGATGCGACCGGACAGTTCGACTTTGGCGCGGCCGGCAATTTCGCGGACCCACTCGGCCGCTTCGTCAGGCGTGAGGTTGTCCAGCAGAAGATGTGCGGCGCCGGCATCCAGCGCCTCGTGCAACTCTTCGCGCGTGCGGACTTCGATCTCCACCGGCAGCCCGCTGGGACGCGCGCGCTCGATCGCATTCCGCACGCCACCTGCCGCGGCAATGTGATTGTTCTTGATCAGAATGGCATCGAAGAGCCCCTGGCGATGATTCGTGACGCCGCCCGCGCGCGCAGCCATCTTCTCGAGGCGGCGCAATCCCGGCGTCGTCTTGCGCGTGTCCAATACCTGGCACTTGGTTCCCTGTACGGCGTCTGCGAAGCGCCGCGCCAACGTCGCCACACCACTCAGCCGTTGCAGAAAATTTAACACCACGCGCTCGCGCTCCAGCAGCGTGCGTGCGGGTCCCGAGACCTCGGCGATCATGTCACCCGCCGCGCATGCGTCGCCATCGCGCTTGTGTACAGTCACGTGCCTGTAAAACTCAGGCAGCAACTCGAGTCCGGCGATGATCAGGGGCTCTCGTGCCAGAAAGCGTCCACTCGCTAACTGCGTCTCGGGCACACAAGCCGCGGACGTCACGTCGCCCGTACCGATGTCCTCCTCCAGGGCAAGGCGTACGATCTCGGTCATTCAGGACTCCCGATCTTGCTCAACTGGGCTTCGTAATCGGCAAGCTTGGTGCGGATGGTTTCGATGACTTTGGGCGGCGCTTTCGCCAGGAACGCGTCGTCGGCCAACTGGCGCCGGGAATTCGCGATGTTCTTGCTGAGTTGCTCGCGCTCCTTTTCCAGGCGTTTGCGCTGCGTATCTTCCTGCGACTTGGGAACCTGGAGCACCAGGTCAAATTGCACGGTGGAACGCATCGCCGGGGCCTTCGGCGCGGTATCCCTCTGAAAATCCAACTTCACGTTGGCGAGTTTCTGGATGGCTGTGGCATGCCTGCGGGCCACCTCCAGGGCGGCGTTGCGGGAATACAACGTACCTTCCAGTTCCTGTTTCGGGTCGAGTTTGGCCTCCGTCCGCAGCGTGCGGGCCATGGTCACGATCTCCTGCAGGATGCCGATCTCGTATTCGGCTTCGTGATCCGTCACATCCTGCCGGTATCTTGGATAAGGCGCCACCGCAATCGAAACGGGGCGAATCGCGCGATCGGTGGCGATGCGCTGCCAGAGTTCCTCGGTGAGGAACGGCATCGCGGGGTGGAGCAGGCGAAGGGCGGTTTCGAACGCCGCCAGCGTGTTGCGCCAACCGGCATTCAAGCCCGAGTTCTCCTCGAAGCGTTGCTTCTTGAGCTCGATATACCAATCGCAAAACTCGTGCCAGAAGAACTGCCACAAGACTTGCGCGGCTTCGTGATAGCGGTAGAGTTCAATCGCGCGATTGGCCTGCTCAGCGCAACTGTTCAGACGGCTGAAGATCCAGCGGTCCTCAATCGGCACCTCGAGCGTCTGCGTGTCCGCTTCGGGCAGAAAATCTTCCAGGCTGTCGGGCACCCACGGCGAAACGCCTGACCATTCCATCTTCAGGGAGAGGAAGCGTGCGGCGTTCCAGATCTTGTTGGCGAAAGCGCGGGAACTCTCCATGCGCTCTTCGCTGAGCACGATGTCGGTCCCCGGTGCAGCGCCTTGCAGCAGAGCCATGCGCACCGCGTCGGTGCCGTATTTCTCCGTGACCACCAGCGGGTCGACCACATTACCTCGGGTCTTCGACATCTTCTGCCGTTCCGCGTCGCGCACCAGGCCGTGAATGTAAACCTGTCGGAAGGGCACGTCGCCCATAAACTCGAGGCCCAACATGACCATGCGCGCCACCCAGAAGAACAGGATGTCGAAACCCGTGATCAGCAGCGACGTGGGATAAAACGTGGCCAGATCTTCGGTTTGCGCGGGCCAGCCCAGGGTGGAAAAAGGCCAGAGGCCGGAGCTGAACCAGGTGTCGAGAACGTCGGGGTCTTGCACCAGGCGGCCCGATCCGCAACGCGAACAATTGGCCGGCGCCTCGCGCGCAACCAGAATCTCATGGCACTCCTCGCAGTGCCACGCGGGGATGCGGTGCCCCCACCAGAGCTGGCGCGAGATACACCAGTCGCGGATGTTGTACATCCACTCGTAATATGTCTTAGCCCAATTTGACGGAATGAACTCGATGCGGCCACTTTCGACCACGGCGATGGCTTTTTCCGCGAGCGGCTTTGTCTTAACAAACCATTGTTTGGAGATGAGCGGCTCCACGGGCGTGGAGCAGCGGCTGCATTTTCCGAGGCTCAGCGGATAGTCCTCAATCTTCGCCAGCAGACCGAGCGCTTCCAGATCCGCGACCACGCGCTTGCGGGCCTCAAAACGATCCAGTCCGGCATACGGACCGGCCGCTGCGGTCATCTTACCGTCTTCGTCGATGACTTGAATCTTTGGAAGATTGTGGCGCCGCCCGGCTTCAAAATCGTTGAGATCGTGTGCGGGCGTGACCTTCACGACGCCGGTGCCGAACTTGGGGTCCGCCAGCGCGTCGAGGATGATCGGCACCTCGCGGTTCATCAGCGGGACCTGGGCGGTCTTTCCGTGGACGTCGCTATAGCGGGCATCTTTGGGATTGATGGCAATCGCCGTATCGCCGAGCATAGTCTCGGGCCGCGTCGTAGCGACAGTGAGGAACCTGCCCGGCATGCCATTCACCGGATAGCGAATGTGCCAGAGGTGCCCCTGCACGTCGGCGTGGGCGACTTCCAGGTCGGATAAGGCGGTATGGCAGCCTGGGCACCAGTTGACCATGTACTCGCCGCGATAGATCAGACCCTTTTCGAAGAGGCGGACAAAGACCTCGCGAACCGCATTGGAGAGTCCCGGGTCGAGAGTGAAACGTTCGCGGGTCCAATCGCAACTGGCGCCGAGTTGGACCATCTGTTTCTTAATCGTGTCGCCGTATTGTTTCTTAAATTCCCAGACGCGCTCTTCGAACTTTTCGCGGCCGAGATCGCGGCGATTGATACCCTCTTCCGCCAGTTTGCGCTCCACCACCATTTGCGTGGCAATACCGGCGTGATCCGTCCCTGGGAGCCAGAGTGTGTTGTCGCCGAGCATGCGGTGCCAGCGAATGGTCACATCGATTTCGGTGTGTTCGAGCATGTGTCCGATGTGCAGAGACCCGGTCACATTGGGCGGCGGAATGACGAGCGAGAATACACGGTTTCCTCCGCGCGCGTAAGCGCGAAAGATGCCGGAATCGATCCACCACTGTGCCCAATGCGGCTCGAACCGCCGGGGCTCGTACACTTTTTCAATTGGCATGGGGAAAATACTAATATAGCAAGGCATGCTTGAGGACGTGGAGAGCGTGAGTGTCGCGGTTTCGGCGGAGACTGTCGGGGGTTTGATACAATAAGGATCGCGCCAGCGAATGCGGTGAGGTGCGAGAGTGGTTGAATCGGGCGGTCTCGAAAACCGTTGAACCTTTGCGGGTTCCGTGGGTTCGAATCCCACCCTCACCGCCAGAATCGAATCAACAACTTAGCTCGGGCCAGCCGGTTTTCTTGGGCAATTTTGGGTAATGCCTGCGAGATCGGGTGCTTGCGCTCGGGGCGTCACTGGGCGCGTCGCTACTCGATTTCGTGTTCAAAGCGCGTGCGGCCCAGACGATCGGACGCGGAGCGCTGTTTCGCTTTTTGAGACTGTATTACAACGCGACGAGCCCGCTCACGGTCTTCGCGCAGACGTTTGCTTCCCGCTTGTGTCTGAAACGAAGGCTGTGGTCCGCGCGTGGGAAGACGCGGCTTCGTGGGAGGTCCTACCAAAGTGGGAGAGCCGCATGCCACTGTTCCCGACGTCCTGGAGCCTCGTCGGCGATGCCCCCGGCAATTCGTGTGCGCGTTTTCGCACCGGCACCAGCGGACTGGCACTCCTTCTGGCGCAGGACGGCTCCGCCTGGCTGAGTCGAAATCGGCGCCCGCGCTTGGATGACAGTAGTGCATTCGAGGGAGAATTTATGGCGTGTCAGCGGTTCGGTGCCGACGACCTCCAGGCCCTTTTTCGCATTGCCGCATGGAGCGGGACCTGCGCCCGAAGAGGCGCCTTATGCCGCCAGTTTCGCCCCGACTGCATCGGCCGCCTCTTCTCCGTCATGTATTTCCTGGCAGTGCAAACAATATGCAGCCCAGGGCACAGCCGCGAGACGTTTGTCAGAAATGGGCTCCTCGCAGTCCAGGCAAATTCCAAACTCGCCGTCCTCAATGCGCTCCAGCGCCGCGCCGACCTGCATCAAACTCTTCGCGTCCCGTTCGAGGGTACGAGCGGCGAATTCCCGCTGACCGGCGAGTTGCACCGTCTCGATCTGTTCGTTGGATTGGACAATCCAGAGATCCTCACGCAGGAGCGCCCTGCCGACGATCTCCGCGCGCTTATTCATCAGCAACGTTCTGTACTTGCTCACATCAGCTTCTTTCATCACGACATACCTTCCATTCCCGACTGCATAAAGCACGACGCCTGCCAAGTCACAGACCCGCTGTTCTGAGGGGTTTGGTCGCGCGAACGGAGAGTCTGCGGGCATTCGCCATACCATCTGCCGAGAATCGGCGGCACATGGTGGCACATCTTGAATGGCCCTGCAATCCCGTCATCAAGCGCCTTCGGCTACTTATGGACGAGGGTCTAACTGGTGGGATATGGCAGAATCATGCTGCCGCTCCGTGGTCCCACCTTTCTGGTCCAGGTCTAGTCCGAAACTGGCGGGCCGAGAGGTGGTGACTTTAGGATCGGCACTCTGGTGAGGTACTCATGAGTTACGATTGGGTGGGCTAACATCCGAGAGCTGCAGAGTGTGCTGGAAGGTCGATCCATCCTGAGTTGTGGGAGCGTGCTCGACGTTCCTGCAACCGAACCGGCTGGCAAGGCGAGTCTGGTTTTGGAACCGAACTACGCTCGCGCAGGACGCGATTCTAAATGCACTGGAGTAAGAAAAGGGGGGCGAGTCGGAGGACCGGACGGCTGCGGCTCGCCTCGGGTTCTAGGGACACCTGGAGTTGTGCTTGCGAAAATCCAACATCGGGGCCAAGTTGGGTAGGAGAAATCAGACCTGGCTTCCGGCTCGGCAGGCGCCGCGGCGCTGACTCCCGGCGCTACTCTTCACCCGCACGGGCGCGCGTCTCACGGATACTGGTGTTGTAGCCGGAATACTCGATGATGACTTCTGTCGAGCCGAAGATTTTCGCCTGTGCCACCGAGTGGTTCAGGGCCGGCAGCCAGAACTGCCCAGTGCGTCCATACCGTTGCTCCACCTTCGCACTGCTGATCCAGAAGGAGGGATTCTTCGCAGGTTCGCCTTCAATCCGGGCAATGGCAAAATCCTCGGCGTCCACCCAGATACGGCCGCGAATAGCGAATTTGCTCGGCTTCTTGGGATCGATCTCCAAAACATAGTTGGCCCGCCCATCCGAGTCCTCCATTCCGATCAGGCGGAATTCGTAGTTTTCGGGGATGATGCGGCTTTCTCTGCGCTCACCCTTCAAGCTGGATTCCGTTTCCGCATCGATCATCTTACGGATGATGTGGCTCCGGACGAATCCCGAACCGCTTTCAGACACGACCTCAAACTTCTTAACCCTGTCGCTGCCGCAGGACATGCGCACTGTCATCTCGGCCGTCTTGCCGGACTTTTTGTTTTCGAACCGGTAATGCCGGACTCCTGAATAGCCGGCCAGAGCGGCGAGCCTGTCATTATCCGCTTGTAACATGCGCTCCAGGATTTCCGGGGCGGTCAGAGATGGCGACGAATCGCCTTGCATCATAGCGAGAAAGAAAAGAGTGGTTAGCATCGGAATCTCAACTCCAAGTTAGACTTACTGCGCGGCTTACTGTCCGCACTTTCCGTTATCACTATGTGCACTCGGCTCGCCAACCTGTGGCAGTGTGAACGTCCTTTATTATAAGGCGCGGAGTCGTCACGAGGATGTCGCATGCCGAAGGCAAGTGCCGAAAATCGGCGCCAGAGACGGACGACGAGCGGGCAAACAAGGGCGATTCTGTGGCAGCCGACGTGCATTTCGGAGTTCCGGCTGCCGCTTAAGCAATCGAACTCGCGTGCCACGCCGCTTTGGAGATTGCCGACACGCCGACCACGGGCAAAATGAACGTTTCAAACATGGAGGTCGATCGCGACAATGAGTACCGCGACTAAGGACAGCGAGATGATGACAGTGTCTGATGATGAGGTAAAGGGCCGGAATGGCTATCCAGACGGCAGAATTGCAATTCACGAGTTACCGGTCCTCGGCACGGGCAATTCGCCCAGAATTCCATTCACCGGGCCGCCGCTGAGTCTTCCGGCTCCCGTGTTTCCAAGGCACCCCGAGAAGTGTGGCGATGTGGAGCCTGACCGAAAGTATCTCCCCCGGGACGGGAATCCCTATCGCACGAGGGTGACAGTGCCGATGATAGCGCGGGCGCTGAAGGGATGGCTCGTCCCTTACGTGGGCTCGCGGGTCAAAGCGGGCGAATTTCATCCCATCATTTCTTACCTGTTTACCGAATGGAAATGCAACCTCGACTGCCACTACTGCTGGGCGTTCGACAATCGCGTCAAGGGCATGACAGAGGATACCGCCCGGCGCTCGATCGACTGGCTGCATGATACCGGTTGCCGGGTGCTTGCGCTGATGGGGGGCGAGGTTTTACTCCGTCCGGATTTCGCGCACAAAGTAGTCGATTACGCGGTGCAGAAGGGCTTCTGGGTGTATGTGCCCACCAATGGCCGGCTGATGCGTCCGGAGGTGATCGATCAGCTCGGCGACGCAGGCGTCGCTACCTTCAACCTTGCCGTCGACTCCGTCGCGGACCGCAAAGAGCTGCCGAAGGCGCTCGATCCGATCCGGCGTTATTTCGAATACCTGATCAAGAAGCAATACGTGTACGGATTCAGCGTGTTCTTCAACATCAATATCACGCGAATCAACCTGGAAGACGTCCGCCGGTTGACGGAAATCGCCCACGAGGTCGGGATCGCGACCGACTACCACATTAACGAGACGCCGATGCTCGAGCAGCCGCACTTCAAGCACAAAGACGGCAACAGTACGTACATTGCGAAAGAGGATTGGCCGGAAGTCGACGCGACCATCGATTGGCTGATCGAAAAGAATCGATCGGGCTACAAGATGGTGAACTCTGTGCGGCGGCTGGAGGAGATGAAGGCGTTCATGCGCGGCAAGCTGCAAGAGTGGGACTGCCGCGCGGGACAGAATTCGCTGATCATCCGTACCGATGGGACGCTTGCTCCCTGCTTCCCTATGTATAGCGCGACGCACGACTGGGGAACGGCGGGCCAGCCGCGATTCGAGAAGGAACAGCTTGCCGGCATGAAGGTGGAATGCCAGAAGCGTTGCTTTTCCACCCTGAACCATAACCTGGCGTACTGCTACAATGCATCCCGCGCGATCCGATGGACGCTCAGACAGGCCCTCCACGGATTTCAGGGGACTACTGGAAGCTTTGACGATTAGCCTTCCGCTCCTCAGCGGCTCACGGACCGCGCCACCGCGAGTGATCCAATCGCCCCGCTCCCGTTGATGTACCGAAACTGTATGCGCCGGATGTAGGGCTCGACGGGTGCCGTCATTCGCCCAGCTCGCGTCCGGACGCTTTTTGCGCAAACCGCAAGCCGCGTCTCGGTGATCTATCGGCACCGGTCGTCCCCCCGCCAGCTTGGCGGCCGGCCATGGCACGGAGTGCGGTTGCGTCCCTGCGGCCGCACTCGCTTCATCCGCCAACATCAAACTGGCAGGCATGTTAAAGCTGTTGGATTGGTTCGCTGCGGGCTTGGATCACCGCACCGTCGATCCTGATTGGTAAGAAGTGTTCGTCGATGTTTCGGCTCTGACGGCCGCGGACGCACGGGGCATTGAACGGCTCTATCGCTGAGGTGGTCGGGCGCTCGCTTGAGAGCCGCGCGGCCACCGTAGTCCGTCGAATTCCTCGGGAGTCCGGGTGGTAGTGTTTCCCCGGCGCTCCGGCTGGCCGTGGATTTCGAGCGTGTGCTGGTTGCCTGGTCTCTTCGGGTAAGCCCGGCATCACACCCGCGCGAAGTGACGTCCGCTTTTCTCTCCGTCACTACCGGTAGAACAAGATCAGGCTGTCCTAATTAGTCTCCTCATTCCTTTTGCCTGTCCCCCAAACTAAACCTCGGAAATGCAATCGGTGATAGTACCTTGCACGAGACAAGCCGAGCCCAGCGATCACAGTTGACGGAAGCTGTCTCGCGGCTGCCGCGAGCCCCGTCCAAACCAAAGCATTAGAAGACATTTCACTTTGCCTCCGCGCCGATCTCGGCAAGCGATGTCGGCGCTTGACTGAGTAGTCACGTGAGAGGTGAACAGCCAGGAACATCGTCGCACGCACTTTGGCAGCGGAGCGATTGATAAAGCTTTGCCATGCAACGCATAGGGCCGGCGAGTTGAGGAATAAGCTGCGCGCCGGCATCTGGCAGCCGGAGTGCCTTATCAGAAGCAAAGCAGCCAAGATCGAGGCCACTTCAGTCTCGCAAACTAAAAAGGAGTAATGAAATGTCAAAGTTCAACGCTTTTCTAACGCTGTTCGCCGCTACCGTCGTCGTGACACTGCCGGCTTATTCTCAGGAGGACTACCGCTCGGAAGTCACTGTCCAGGGGATCGGTAGCTTTACCAAAGAGACGACGCAGTCCGGAATTAAACAAGACGCTACCAATACCGGCGGCATTCTGGCGGGGTATCGCTTCTACTTTACCAGGCATCTCGGCGCGGAGATCGACTATGGCTACACTCTGAACACGCAGAACTACCGCTTCGCGACGGGCACAACCGGCATCAAGAGTTACTCGCACGAAACAACAGGCGCCCTAGTTTATCGCGTGCCGTTCAAGAAGGTGAATCTGTTCGCTCTTGCCGGAGCGGGAGCGATCATATTCAATCCCAAGGACCTTCGCGGAATCGACTATCAGGCGCGTGCCGCATTCGTCTACGGCGCCGGCGCCGACTACAACCTTACTCACCGCTTGTTCCTGCGGGCAGAGTATCGGGGCTTGGTCTATAACTCGCCCACGTATAACATCGCGGGGCTGGTCGGAACGGATCGCACGACGCACCGCGCCGAGCCTTCCGTGGGTCTTGGGTTTCGATTCTGATTCACGATCGTTGACGACGTTCGCGCGCGCAGCGCTGCCGGCCAGTTGGAGCCCTCGCTCCAGAGGCCGGCAGCGGTGTTTTGTGAACTAGAGGCCAAGTGACATGTGCTTCCATGGAACGATTATGTATGGATGAGGAGCGTCCCGACAAACCGCGTAGACCGAGGCAAGCCAGGCTCTCCGGCGAACGGCGCCGGGAAGAGATTTTGAAGTCGGCCGAACTGCTGTTTGCCGCTACCGGTCTGAGGTCGACCACGACTGCCGCTCTGGCGAAGGCGGCGGGCATTTCCGAGGCAATCCTGTTCAGGCATTTTGCCGCCAAGCAGAAGCTGTTCGAAAGAGTAGTGGAGCGCAATACCCAGGAACGTTTGGCGGGGCTGGAGGGCCGGCTCTCTTCGATCCCGAACCTTCCGCCCCTCGAGTGTATCGATCGCATGGCTGAAGCAACAATCCTGGCGTGTGCGGATGGCGAGGGTAACGCCTCAGTAATGGCCTGGGCGCTGTTGGAAATGCCTGAATTCGCGGCGAACGTCTACCGCGGCGAGATCGGCGCCACCGAGCTCATGTGGAACAGTGAAATCTGCAGACGTTTTGCAGAGTCGCCCGTCCGTCCCCGCCTTGCAATCCACGTAGTGCCGTACGTGGTCCATGGCTGCATGGCATTCGGGTTGTGGCTTGCTACTCTACGGCACAAAGCTGAAACGGCTCGAGCTCACGCGCGGCAGTACGCCGAAGGGGTCGTGGACGCCACCAGGATGGTTCTCAGTTTCTGCCCGGAGTCCCTTAGGGCCGGTGGCACCAAGGTGCCGGCCGAAGAGGGAGTTTGTCGGGCGAGTTGATTGATTCGAGGTGACTGGAATGGGACAAGTGCTGGTTGGCGCCAACGTTCGGAGGTACTTCCTTCTGCTGTGCGCGTGGATTTTCGCGCTTCCAGTGGCGCATGCCGCGGTCTGCGACCCCAAGGCCTTCCATGGCGCCTATGGCTTTTCCTTGACCGGCACCACCACAATCGGCGGTCCGAAGCGGCCTGTCGCCGTAGTAGGCCGGCTGGTAGTGGATGATTCCGGGAATCTGAGCGGTATTTCGTCGACGAGCTTTACAGGACTGATCCTCGGTAATCCCGTCACGGGCAGATATGAGGCTCATTTCGACTGCTCCGTCACGTGGAGTTTGCAGGATGACTCCGGAAATTTCCAGCACTTCGCCGGAACGATGAGCGGCGACGACGGGCACGTGACGTTCCGGCAGACCGATCCGGGCGGCGCCGGGAACGGCATTCTGCGCCGGACCATGGATGGGTGTTCCGTATCCAGCCTGGCGGGGACATTCCAGGTGACGGCATCCGGCAGGACCGTAGACGTCAATACCGCAGTCGATTCCGGCCGCGTTTCGGTTCGGGGCGTGCTGATCGCCGATGGCACCGGCAACCTTTTCTTCGACTCCGGGCCCGACGAGCCCGCGCTGGCTGTGGGAAGTTACGAGGTCCAGGACGATTGCTTCGTGAAGCTCGTCCTGGAGTTGCCGGCGGACGAGCACCAGGCGGCCGCGATGCACTTTCGCGCGATTGTAGTCGACAACGGCCGTGAGGTTCTGGGCATTCAGACTGATTCGGGTACGATCGTCGCGGTTCGGCTGGCTTCTCAATAACTTGGTGGCGCGCCGCTTTCATCTTTGGTACTGATGCCCACCTCCTAAGAACGAAACCGCCGTGGTCACGGCGGTTTTTGCTTTCCATCGGCGTCCAATGTACAGCTTATTGATCCGGCTCCCCTTAGCGAAACGTGGTTCTCGCGTGCCCGGATGCGCAAACGGATTTTGCGCGGGGCGGCAGTGAACTTCGCGAACCTCAGACTTTCCTTGCTTTAGAATGTGAGCTTCAGCGCGCCAGTTGCGCCGAGCGCGGGCCGCCGATCTGGTAGAGCGGATTGAGGCCGGGGTCTGGCCGGGTCCGGCGTTATACTACGACTAAACCTGGGAACGCCGTCTGAACGAAGAGGAGTACTGAATGAAGGTTGTTGTGGCCCTCTTTTTGACGGTGTCGGGCCTTGCGTGGTCGCAAAACGCAAGCCTCGAAGGCGTCGTCACCGATCCCTCCTCGGGAGTCATTATCTCGGCATCCGTAGCGGCAGCCAACCGCGATACCGGACTCCGGCAGGTGGTCAAAACCAACGGCACGGGAGCCTATACCTTCTCGTCGCTCCCGCCAGGACGCTACCAGATCACCGCCGAAGCGTCGGGATTTCGAACCGCGGCCCAGGATAACGTCGTCCTGGAAGTCGGGCAAAGCGCGCGGCTGGACTTTTCCATGGAGTTGGGCGACTCCCGGCAGTCGGTGATCGTGGAGGGCAGCCAGCAGGTGCTGCAGGCGACCGACGGTTCGGTGAGCACGGTGGTGGACCGGCGGTTTGTCGAGAATCTGCCGTTGAACGGCCGGAGCTTTCAGAATCTGTTCCAGCTCACGCCGGGACTAGTGGTCGCGACTACTAGCTTCTATGACCAGGGCCAGTTCAACGTGAACGGCCAGCGCGCCGACGCCAACTACTACACCGTGGATGGAGTCAGCGCCAATTTCGGCATCAGCGCCGGACCGCTGGGACAATCGGGCGGCGGCGCCTTGCCCGCGCTCACGGCGCAGGGGGGCTTCAACGGCCTGGCGTCGGTGGACGCCGTGCAGGAGTTCCGCATTCAAACCTCGACCTTTTCGCCGGAATACGGCCGCACGCCGGGCGCGCAGATCTCGATCTCCACGCGCTCGGGGACGAACCAGTTTCACGGCACTCTGTTCGACTATTTCCGCAACGACAAGCTCGACGCCGACGACTGGTTTGCCAATCAGCAGAGCAAGGCGCGGCCGAAAGAGCGGCAGAACGACTTCGGCGGTGTGATGGGCGGACCGATCCGCAAGAATAAAGACTTCTTCTTCTTCTCCTACGAAGGACTGCGCCTGCGGCAGCCGCAGGTCATCATCGACCAGGTGCCCGATGCCGCACTGAGGGCCGCCGCGCCCAGCGTACTGCAGCCGGTGCTGAACGCATTTTCGCAAGCCAACGGTCCGGAACTGGGAAACGGGCTGGCGCAGTTTTCGGCGTCCTACTCGAGCCCCACGACACTCAACGCGACCTCGATCCGCGCCGATCATTTGACGGGGAAATGGACGATCTTCGGCCGCTTCAACGATGCGCCGTCGCACTCCCTCACCCGCGCGGGATCGCCGCAATCGCCGAACGACCTCACGCACACCCAGTTCGATACCCTGACGGCGACGGCGGGCGCCACCTGGCTGGCCAGTCCCACCGTGAACAACGATCTGCGCTTCAATTTCAGCCGCAGCCACGGAGCCAGCTACTTCACGCTGGATAACTTCGGCGGCGCCGGCTCGCTGGACGATTCGCTGGTCTTTCCCTCGTTCAGCACTCCGCAGACGGGGGCTTTCGTATTCTTATGCTGCGGCAACCTGGCGGAATTGTTCGAGGGAGCGAATGCGATCAACCGGCAGTTGCAATTCAACACCGTGGACACGCTGAGTTATGTGAAAGGAAAACACCAGCTCAAATTCGGGATCGACCAGCGCCACCTGATGCCGACGATGGGGAGGCGCTCCTACGACACCGAATATCTTTACTCCACCGCGGCGGCCGTGATTGCGAACACGCCAGCGCCGGTGTACGTGGATGGAGCGTCCGGCGCGGCCGGCCTGGGCCTTTCGACCAACAACTACTCGGTAGTCGCGCAGGACACGTGGCGCGCCGGTTTGCGGCTGACGGTGACGTACGGGCTGCGCTGGGAATACGACCCGGCGCCGGGCGTCACCAACCGGCCGGCGGCCTGGACACCCGACCAGGCTTCCAACCTGGCAACCATGCAACTGGCGCCGGATGGCAGCCCGTTGTGGCACGCTTCGGGAAAGAACTTCGCGCCGCGGCTGGGCATTGCGTATCAGTTATCGAGCCGGCCGAACTGGGCTACGGTGGTGCGGACCGGAGGGGGCATTTTCTACGACATCGGCTACGGTCAGCTCGGCGACGTATATGCCGTCAACTCCCAATACTACGGCACCACGATCTACAGCAGCGGCGCCACTTTCCCGCTGACCACGGCGCAGGCAACGCCTCCGTCGCTGGCGGGCCGGACGCCGCCGATCGCGCAGGTGGCATTCTACGATCCAAAGCTGCGCCTGCCCTACACCATCCAGTGGAACTTCTCCGCGGAGCAGCAGCTTGGGGTGGCGCAAACACTGACCGTTTCCTATGTGGGAGCGGCCGGCCACCGGCTGCTGCGCGAGGATCGCTACTCCAATCCCAGCCCGAACTTCACCACGGTCTACCTGACGCACAACGTTGCCGATTCGAACTACCACGCGCTGCAGACGCAGTTCCGCCGGACGTTGAGCCGCGGCTTGCAGGCTCTCGGCTCCTATACGTGGGCGCACTCGATTGACAACGCGTCGTCGGACTCGTACACCGGCACGCTCGCGGTGGGGCGGGCGGCGTCCAATTTTGATGTGCGCCAGACCTTCACCGCCGCACTCAGCTACGACATCCCGAAGCCACGTTGGAACAATTTCAGCCGCGCGGTTCTGGGAGGGTGGTCGGTGGACAGCATGAATATGGTGCGGACCGCCGAACCGTTGACCGTGATCGGGAGCAGCGCATTCATCGACGGAGTGTATGTGAGCTCGCTGCCCAACCTCGTGCCGGGGCAGCCGTTCTACCTGCATGACGCCACCGTGGCGGCGGACAAGCGCATCAACGCGGCGGCTTTTCAAGCCGCGGCGACGGGGCAAACCGGCAACGAGCCGCGCAATTTTCTGCGGGGCTTCGGCGCGTGGCAATCCGACTTGGCAATCCGGCGGCAGTTCACGGTCAGGGAGCGATGGAGCCTGCAACTCCGCGGCGAATTCTTCAACATCTTCAACCACCCCAATTTCGCGCAACCAACCAATCTGTTGACCAGCCCACTGTTCGGCATCTCCACTTCGATGCTCGGACGGAGCCTGGGATCGGGCGGCTTGAACGGAGGCTTTGCGCCGATTTACCAGATCGGCGGCCCGCGCTCGGTGCAACTGGCGATGAAGTTTCTGTTTTAGAGAGCAGCCGCGAAGGTGGGAGATAATCAGTTATACGTGGATCGACCGCGAAGAATGCGAGCCGCGGCTGCGGCCGGCGTGTTGGCCGCATTCTGTCCGTGCGCATTGGCGCTGAATCCTGCGCTCGATGTCAGCCAATACGCGCACACCTCGTGGACGATTCGCGACGGATTCTTCGATAGCACAATTCAAACCATTGGACAGACGCCCGACGGCTACCTCTGGTTGGGCACGGAATTCGGCCTGTTTCGTTTCGATGGCGTGCGGAAGGTTGCGTGGAATCCGCCCGCCGGCAGCAGTCTTCCCAACGCGAATGTCAAGAGACTTCTCGTGACACGCGACGGGCGGCTTTGGATCGGCACAAGAACCGGACTTGCCAGTTGGAAGGACGGCCGGTTTGTCCGCTACCCTGAACTCGCCGAACAACTGGTTGCGTCGCTTGCGGAGGATCGCGAAGGAACCGTCTGGGCCGGGACCTGGGGTTCCGTAAGTGGACGGCTCTGTGCGATCCGAGACGATGGAGTGCAATGCTACGGGCAGAATGGCGGCCTCGGCATCGGCGTTCTCTCTTTATTCGAGGAAAACGGTAATCTCTGGGCAGGCGCTGGAAACGGACTTTGGCGCTGGAGGCCCGATCCTCCGAAACACTACGCGGATCCAGAGCCCCGCCCCGAGTTGAGAGACTTGATCACGTCCGACGACGGGCGTTTGTTGATTGCCAGGCCACCCGGACTCACTCAGCTCGCAGGCGAACGACTCGAGCCTTTCCCGATTCGAACCAGCGCGCGGCCAGCGAGTGTCCGCAGACTGCTGCGGGATCAGAACGGCAGCCTCTGGATCGGGACGTCAGATCAAGGCCTCCTCCACGTACACCAGGGAAGAACCGATCGGTTCGACCAATCCAACGGCCTCTCAGGTGATTACGTCAGCGCCCTTTTCGAGGACCGGGAAGGCGACATCTGGGCCGCTACGTCCGAGGGGCTGGATCGCTTCCGGGATTTAGCCGTTCCTACGATGTCCTCGAAGCAAGGACTCGCCAGCGATCAGGTCGGGGCACTGCTGGCGGCAAGCGATGGAAGCGTTTGGATTGGCGGCATCGGTGGCCTCAGCCGATGGAAAAATGGTCAAATCACGGTTTATCGCAAGCGAGACGGCTTGCCTGATGACAGCCCGATCAGCTTGTCGGAAGACAGCGGGGGACGAATCTGGGTTGCAACGAAGCGCGGCCTCGCCTATTGGGAGGACGGCAGGTTCGTTCCCTTACTCTCTGTGCCGATCCAGCCATTCGGGTTGACCGCGGAAGCATCCGAGGGGAGTCTCTGGGCAACAGACGCTTCGGGTTTGGTTCACCTGGCCGGCAAGGAAGTAGTAGAGAGAGTGCCCTTGCCGGCGATGGGATACAAGGATAATGCCATCACTTTGGCCGGCGATGCGAAACGGGGCGGCATCTGGCTAGGGTTCCTTCACGGGGGCCTCGTATTCGTCCGCAACGGGGGCATCCGCGAATCCTACACAACTGCTGAGGGGTTGGGAGCGGGGATGATCACTGGCCTGTATCCCCAGCCTGACGGCTCGGTCTGGGTGGCGACCGAAGGCGGCTTGAGCCGGATCAAAGACGGTCATGTGGCGACGCTCAACTCACGGAATGGATTACCATGCGATTCCGTTCGTGCGGCGCTGGAGGATGACGACGACGCCGAGTGGATCTACCTGGCCTGCGGCTTGGTTCGCATCAGCCGCAACGAACTCGCGGCATGGACCGCCGATCCGAAGCGTCCGGTGAAGAGCACGTTCTTCGATGCGTCTGACGGAGCGGCGAAACAAATAGCAGGCGGCAATAACCCCAAAGTGGCCAAACTGAAGGGCGGGCAACTCTGGTTCGCAACCGCAAGAGGCGTGAGCATCGTCGATCCGCACCACCTTGCCGAGAACAAGATCGCGCCGCCGGTCCACATCGAATCGATCACGGTCGACGACAAACCTTACGAGATCAAGCCCGGTATGCGACTGCCCCCCAACCCCCACAACGTCACCATCGACTACACGGCACTGAGTCTCGCCGCGCCGGAGAAGGTCCACTTCAAGTACAGGCTGGAGGGGCAGGACCCCGGCTGGAGGGAAGTAGTCAATGATCGCGAAGTGCAGTACTCGAACCTGCGTCCGAAGAAGTACCGCTTCCACGTCATCGCCTCCAACAACAGCGGCCTCTGGAACGAAACCGGCGACACGCTGGAGTTTTCCATCGCCCCGGCCTGGAATCAGACCACCTGGTTCTACGCCTCCTGTGTCGCCGCTTTTCTGGGAGTCCTTTGGGGGCTGTACCGCCTTCGTCTCTATCAAATCCGGCGGGAGTTCAACGCGCAGTTGGACGGGCGCGTGGACGAGCGGCTGCGCGTCGCGCGGGAGTTGCACGACACCCTCCTGCAGAGCTTTCAGGCTTCGTTGATCCAGATGCAGGCCGCGCGCAATGTGCTCGCGCGTCGTCCGGAAAAAGCCGGGCAGAGCCTCGACAAAGCCATTACGACAGCCGCGGGGGCCGTCGCCGAAGGGCGTGACGCGATCCAGAACCTGCGCCTCCACCCGGCCGGGAGAGACGATTTCGCGCAACTGCTCACGGCGGCCGGTCAAGAGCTGACACATTCCGAGGAGGCTCAGGGAAATCCACCCGTCTTCCGCCTTACGGTGGAAGGGGAGCGGCGGGATCTGGAGCCGCTGCTCCAGGACGAGGTTTACCGGATCGCCCGGGAATTGCTGCGGAATGCGTTCCGGCACGCCCAGGCCGGCCGGATCGAGGCCGAGATCCGCTACGAGAGCCGCCAGCTCCGCGTACACATCCGTGACGACGGGAAGGGAATCGACCCCGAAGTCCTGAAGGCCGGCGGGCGCGCCGGGCATTGGGGGATGCCGGGGATGCGGGAACGGGTGGAACGATTCGGCGGCAAATTGGACTTCTGGAGCGAAGCGGGGGCCGGCACCGAAGCGGTGTTGACCGTACCGGCGGCGGCCGCCTACGGGGCCTCCAATGGCGGCGCCTTTTCGTTCCTCCGCAGAAAGAAGGCGCCTTCATGAAGACCGAAACGAAGACGATCCGAATCCTCACCGCTGATGACCATGCGCTTCTGCGCCAAGGCATCGCGTCGTTGGTCGAGATCGAGCCGGACATGGAGCTGGTGGCGCAGGCCTCGACGGGACGCGAGGCCATCGAGCAGTTTCGGCGGCACCAGCCGGACATCACCCTGATGGATCTGCAGATGCCCGATATCAGCGGCATCGAGGCGATCATCGCCATCCGCAGCGAGTTCCCCGATGCCCGGATCATTGTTCTGACGACCTACGCGGGCGACGTCCTGGTGGTGCGTGCGCTCAAAGCGGGGGCGCGCGGCTACCTGCTGAAGGGAAACGTACATACGGATCTGCTGGAGACCATCCGCGCGGTGCATGCGGGCCGCAAGAGGATTCCACCCGAGGTCGCGGCCGAACTGGCCATGCACACTGCCGAGGACGAATTGACCTTGCGCGAACTAGAGGTATTGAAGCTGATTGCTAACGGGAACGCAAACAAGGAGATCGCGGCGCAACTTGCGGTTGCAGAGGATACGGTGAAGAAGCACGTCACCAGCATCCTCGAGAAGCTGGGAGCGAACGACCGCACGCACGCAGTCACCATCGGGCTTGAGCGCGGGGTCATCGAGCTGTAAATCCCCCAAAAGTGGGGTAGGGCGTTTCCTCTTTATAATCTTTTAATGCCATTTCGATTCCCGTAAGCTGAAAACGGGATACAAGTGCAACGGCTTTTCTCCACCTTCGCGGACGGCTGGCCTGGCGCCGGGCTTTTGATGCAGCGGTTGCTGGTCGGCGCCGCCCTGCTGTACTGCGTGGCCGCGACACACGGCGGCACGGTTGCGGCGCCGCAAGTGATTGGAGCGCTGGCCGGCCTCCTGCTCATCGCGGGTTTGTGGACGCCGGTCGCCGGAGTTGTGACGGCATGCGCCGAGGCGTGGGTCGCCTTCGCGTACTCGGGCCATCCGGGTATTCCCGCCGCATTGGCGGTGCTGGGCGTGACGCTGGCCCTGATCGGGCCCGGAGAATGGTCCGTCGATGCCCGGCTTTACGGCAGAAAGCACATCGTCCCACCCAGACTTTAACAGCGTTCCGCCGGACGCCCGATTCACGCCGCCTCGAAGTTCCCTTCCTATGACGTATGTGCCGGGTCCAAGGGGGGCCGCGCGGGCGCGAGCATCGGCCCAACAGGGGCTCTTTATTTTCCCCTGAAAGTGGTAGCGCCATCCTGAACCATCCGACCAATGCCACGCGCGACTAAATAGGGTTCTCGGCGAGCAGCAAAGAGCGGAGAATCAATTTTCAAGAGAGGACAAGATGGCAACTGCAGCCGTAATCGACTTCGGGTCTTTTTCGAGCCCCTCGGGCGCCGGGCAGGTTCAGTCACGGTTGGGATCGCGGATCGAACGCCATGAGTACACGGACGCCGCGTGCGGCCGGTCCGCGACAGAATTTGACGGGATCGTGGGGTCAAGCCCGGCGTTGCGCGCCCTCCTCGATGACGTTCGGATTGTGGCGCCCACCGGCGCCACGGTGCTGATTGGAGGCGAAACTGGAACGGGCAAGGAACTCATCGCGCGAGCCATCCACGTGCACAGCGAACGCGGGCATCGGCCGTTCATCAAAGTGAATTGCGCGGCCATCCCGGCTGAGTTGCTCGAAAGCGAGCTCTTCGGGCACGAGAGAGGCGCGTTCACGGGAGCGGTGGCGCAGCGCATAGGCCGGTTCGAGTCGGCCGACGGCGGCACGCTGTTCCTGGATGAGATCGGCGAGATGCCCCTGCACCTGCAGACCAAGTTGCTGCGGGTGGTTCAGGAGCAGGAATTTGAGCGGGTGGGCGGCAGCCGGACCATCAAGGTCGACGTGCGGATTGTCGCCGCCACCAACCGCGACCTGAAGGGAATGATTGAGGCGAACAGGTTCCGGGCGGACCTGTACTACCGGCTGGCTGTTTTCCCGCTGAACGTTCCTCCGTTGCGGGAGCGCCGTGAGGACATCCCCACGCTCGCCCGGTACTTCGTCCAGAAGCACGCGCAGCACATGGGCCGGAACATCGAAAGCATTCCGGCGCATGCCATGGAGGCACTCACGAACTACGACTGGCCGGGCAATATTCGGGAACTGCAGAACGTGATCGAGCGGTCAGTGGTTGTGAGCAGCGGGCCGGAACTCCAGGTCGCCTTGCCGGAAATCATTGGCACGTCCGCGGCGATGGTGTTTCATGGCCCGGCTTCGAATGTGATGGAGCTATCCGAGCGTGCGCGCATACTGCTGGTGTTGAAGGAAACCAAGGGCATGGTCGGAGGACCGGACGGGGCAGCAGCCCGGCTCGGGCTAAAGCGGACGACCTTGCAAGCACGCATGCGGAGATACAATATCGCCCGATTCTTTCAGTAAGCAGCCGCAAAAAACGGGATGCGGGCGTAAGGGGAACCCGCATCCCTGGAGGAATCAAGCGCGCGGAGTTTCAGTTGGTTCCAGTAGGAGGCCCCCCATTGGCGAAATGGACTCGCCGGTTCTTTTGCCAGCAGGCCTCCGCCGCGTCCGTACACTGCGGCCGCTCCTTACCGTAGCTGACGGTCTTCAAGCGGTCTGCAGGTACCAGCGCCTCGAGGTATGCACGTGCGGCGTCGGCCCGCCGGTCGCCGAGGCCGAGGTTGTACTCCGCCGAGCCGCGCTCATCGCAATGGCCTTCTACAATGATGACAGCGGCCGGAAATTCAGCGAGAATCGACTGCAGTGCCTCGGCGTCTTTCGCGAGAGCGGCAATGGCATCCTCACGCATGTCGCTCCTGTCGTAGTCGAAATAGACATCCGACAGCTCCCAAGCGATCCGATCCTCGAGGGACTTGGAGGCCACGGGCGCAGGCGGCAGGATTATTGGCGGCGGCGGCGCCATGACGTTAACCGTTACGGACGCGGTAGCCGAGCCGCCGGGACCTTGCGCAACCAGCTCGTAGGTGGTGGCGTTCTCCGGACGGACTTGCTGTCTTCCCTCGACGGCCACCGAGCCGATTCCGGAGATGGCCGCCTCGGTAGCGTCGGTACTCGACCATTTCAGCGTGACTGCCTGACCGGCCTCGACCGTCGACGGTTCGGCCGTGATGGAGGCTGCCGGCGCCTTCGGTGCAGGCGGTGGAACTTCCTGGGCCGAAGGAGGCGCGGGCGGCGCAACCGCGACCTTCTTCCTGCAACCGGATGTAAGCCCAATCAAGGATATTACAACCAGTAGCAATGTTATATCGTATCTAATTCGCATGATCATCTCCTTTTCCGCGCATGCCGGCACGGGCGTCCGCCAAACGTAACCAGCCAGCGGGCTTCTGTGACTCCCACTCACGCAGCAACAGTCACTACTTAACTGCGTTAAAGAGGGTTTGAACGTTTCGTTTTTGGCTGCGCCGCGCTTTGAACCGCGCTACGCTAAAGCCGATAGCTGCAAGACCCGAAAGTACGCAAAGTGAAAATCCCATATTAGTCTCCGTTTTCGCCGCAAGTCAGAAATCTGATTTACGACGTCTATGTCTGAATCTCCATAAAGGAAAGAGCACGCCGGCTGCCAATCGGTGCGGTGATCTGCTTCGATTAAACGGGGATGTGCTCATGCGAGTTCAGCCGCCATTTTGCCAAAGAGCGACATTGTCAGTTGGCCGTTGCTACTGATGCCCCGGGGGCTTGCGCCCACAGCAGGCGAAGATTCAGGTTCTTCTGCGCATTCGCGGTCTGGGTGAGTGACCTCGAAACAGAGGCGAGCGCCAACTCACGGACACCGCCATCCACCGAGTTGAAACGAACGTTGTCTCCGTCTACCCAAACCATAGTGGCGAGATACACAGTGCCGCTGGTGGTCACGATCGAAAACGTCGCTGACGTATTCACCTCCGCCAGCCAATTGTACTCATGCGTTACCGGTGTGACTGGAGGAGTTGGTGGCGGAGGCGGGTATGGGGACTGGGTTCTGGAGCCGGATTGTCTCAGATCGCTCTCATTCATGCCGTTCCAGAGTGTATGGTAAGCCCAAAGACGATAGAATCCCAGGGCGTAGGAGCTAATGTCGTAGTCACAGAATTGATAAGAAGGCGCCGGAAAGCACACGCTGCCATCGAGGTTTTGACGCACTCCAACGTTTGGGCCACTGAGCATCGTCTGGACAACGGCTGGGGTTGACTCGGACGCATTTCGGCCGCTCCCCCGCACGCCGGCGCTCTGCGCCCCTAAGTGCGAAGGAACCAGACATAGAGCAATAAAGGCTATAGAAAGTCGATTCATTGGTTTGTCCTTCCGGTTGTATCTTGTGGATCTGCGAAATGAGGAAGAGCACGCCTCCCACCAATCGGCCCGAGTGATTCTCTCCGCCGGCGACGCGCCTGTGTCCGAAGCTATTAGCGGCGGCGCGCGTGGAAGCCGCTCTGCCCGTCAGACAGCACGGACGGGCACGCGCCGAAGCAGTTGCCGAGTTTCGGCGTCGCGGGGGACTTCCACGCGCGGCATCCGAGCCGCCCGGCAAAGAATAGTGAGCTTCAGGTAGAATGCCAGACTGACTATGGAGCTAGCAGCCCGTGGTGAAAGCCCCGATTTTCGGCGCTCTGGCCCGGCTCTGATGAGAGCGCCTTGTGACTGGTTTCTGGTCGCTGCGAAGTGCCATTGAGAGCCGAAGGTCGCTTCCGCGGCTTCTGATCGTGATTATCGGCGGCAAAAACACGAAAATAATGCGGGAACGCCGATTTCTCAGCTCCCGAGGCGTTCCGGCACCCAAGATCTGACGGAAGATCAGGCTCAGATTGAATGTACCCACATGGATCAGTTGCCGTTTCAAGATGTTCTTCCGCCCTCGCAGATGGGCTCGCCTCATCGCACCCGTTTCGTAGCAGTGAGCAAACGATCTTTCGATCAGCTCTCCTCGCTTCTTCAGCAGACGCTTGCCATGGCAACCCTGAACCCGCCGACGGTTTCCATAGACCGCCTTCTGCTCTGCCGCTTTCCCCGCCCACTTACGCCGTCCTCGTTGCGGCTCCGGAAGATAACTTCTCACCGGCACTTCGCCCAACGCCATCACCACCGCGCCGCTGTGATATCCCTTGTCTGCCACCACTTCCTCAATCCCTTCGGCGTTGACTTGCCGCTCCTCTTCCGGACTCTTCGCAACTTCCCGCTCCGCCAACCGCTCTACGGTTTCCCCCGCTTCGGCCAGCGTCTCGTAGATGCTCATGGTGTCCCCGGTATCGGCCGCCTGCAGCGTCACCGCAATCACCGCTCCGCTCTCCATGTCCACGGCGTGCTCCGCTTTGTGGGCCAGATGGGTGCTGCCGTCCTTCATTTTGGTGATCCGCGCATCCGCATCCGTAGCGCTCACCCATTCCTCATTACTTCCCTTCTTCTTGCGTTTGCGGTCGATCCGAGCTAAGTCTTCTCGCGTTGGTGTTTCGATTCCAGACGCTCGCGCCAGCCCCTTGAGGAACTCTTCGTAGCTCTCCCCATTGTCTCGCCGCACGATCGTTCGCATCGCCGCATTGGCTTCCAGCGTAGTGGCGTCCACCCCCACCGTTTTGCCCTTCAACAGCCCGCGGTCCGCCAGTTTCTCCAGCACCCACTGAAATACCTTCTGGTGCGTTTCCACATCCATCAATCGCCGGGTCCGCGAAATCGTCGAGTGGTCGGGAGTTGTCTCGTCCAACCCAATCTGCAGAAACTGGCGCAGGCCCAACGAATCGGAGGCTCGCCAAGCGATCCCCCGTTCCGAATCGAGCCCCTCGAAATACCCGATCATCAGCAGTCGGAAATAGGTCCCAGGAGGGAGCGACGGACGGCCATTCTTTTCGGCATAAAACTGGGCACACTCTGCCTCGGCAAACGCATCGAACTTCTCCGCCTCCAGGAACTCATTGACACGTTCATAAAAAGGATGCGCTGGCCCCTTGGTCAACTCCGTTTGAGCTACCCAGAGTTGCTCCTGGCGCTGCCGGTGCTTGCGAGTGCCCATCGCCATAGCAACATTCTATGGCCACGCTGTTTTGGCACCTAATGGAATCTCACAGCCGGACTTTCACCACGGGCTGCTAGCGGCGCGGTCGTCCCCCGTGGCGGCAACGGTTCCCCGTTTTCATCGATGAAACGGAGGCAGAAATCGCTCATGCCGGGTCCATTGATGACCGCGCCTCGAATCACGTTTCTGCCCTTGTTGAGCGTGAGCCGTTTGGAAACGCAATCGTCCATTTTCATGCGTCGGTCGGTGAACAGGTCGACGGCTTCTTTGCCGTTGACCCACCAGATAGACGCCCCGTTGACGCCGACGGCCATTCGGGCGTTCTGAATCTCGCGCGGGCTGTTGACCACGGTCACCGCCCAGAAAATAACGCCGTAGGCGGTCTTGTTCAGACCATAGGCGAAGCGAAAGAGCTTGACGTTGAAGCCGGTGGAATCGAGCGCATGCCAAGCCAGGTCCTTGTCGCCGACTTTGACTTTGTCGCCATCGTTCGGAATCATCGTGAACTGGTTGGGGAAGTACTCGGTATTCAGGGTGGTCCGTACGTAGGTGTCGGTAAAAACCGTATTGGTGCGGTTCGGCTTCTCGATCGGTTCCAGCAGCAGCCAGCGTTGAATGAAGCCGTCCGCATCCGGCGCCTTGGG
>Ga0209060_10000343_pt1 | contig 94709 bp, 72 predicted proteins | sample Coa_R1_8_FD_187155 | JGI IMG/M metagenome (GOLD analysis project Ga0209060, IMG submission 187155) | Surface soil microbial communities from Centralia Pennsylvania, which are recovering from an underground coalmine fire - Coalmine... | ecosystem: Environmental > Terrestrial > Soil >... | reverse complement strand
GCCGATGTAGTACATATGTTGAGGAGCCTCCTTGAGTTTGTTTCTGAATCAGCGTCCCGCTGAGTTCAGCTCTTTGTAAACCCTGGAGGCTCCTCGAGTTTGCGTACTTATACATTCAAACAGCCTGATCTTCAACAGTCAGGGAAACATTGTGTGGGACAGCTTCGGCAGCAACGTTCTGGGGCTCTATGACACCACCACCCAGACCCAATCCACGGTGGAAAGTTTCGGCAACGGCCCGGCCGACATGGCGCTGGAACCGAGTGGCAATACGCTCCTGGTGGCGAATGCGGGAAGCGACTATATTTCTCGCGTGAACGCGACTACGCTGGCCGATCAGCAGGACCTCACGATCGGCGCGCGCCCCGATGGTTTGGCGTATGACGACAACGGGGATCTCTTCGCCGTGCTGGGCGTGAGCGAAGTCGCGCAAATCGATCCGACCACCGGTGCGATCCTCAACTTTATCGGCAACCTGTCGGAGGCCGATGGTTTAACCTTCGATTCCTCCACCGGCATGTTGTACGTTGGATCGGATGCCGGCGGCTTCTACACCGTCGACACCGGCCTGACCAGCGCGGTTTTCACGGATCTCGGAATCACTACCGATGGCATCGCTAGCTCCGGAAACCTTCTGTATCTGATCAATCGCGGAGTCGGCGGAGTTCAGTACAATCTTTCGGACCAGTCCACCCTCGTCAGTCCCGGCATCACGGGCGCGGACGATATCGCGCCGGTGGCCGGCCTGGGATCGCAGCAAACCACTCCCGAGCCGGGGTCGATGATGCTTCTTGCGACGGGGTTGCTGGCGCTCAAGCGAGTGATTCGGCGAAAGAGCGCCTAGCTTGGTTCGCCGTCACCAACGAACGGGCGGGCCCAGCAACGGGTCGACGCCAACGCAGGAATGACGATATAATCCTCTCTTAACATCAGGGGAGGCGTAGACTCATGCGGTGGGGAAGGCTGTTGTTGGCGCTGGCAGTCACCGCAGCAAGCGCCTACTCTGCGCCGTTGCAATCCACAAAACCGCCGGCCAAGTCATCGAGCAAATCCGCCACGAAAAAACGCGACCCCGGGCTCTACGCGATTCTGCAAACGTCGATGGGCACCATCGTGTGCGAATTGTTCGAGAAGGAGACGCCGCTGGCCGTCGAGAATTTCGTGGGACTCGCCGAAGGAACCAAGGACTGGACCGATCCCCGCACTAAAGAAGTGAAATCCAAGGTTCCGTTTTACAACAATACGATTTTTCATCGCGTCTATCCGAAGTTCATGATTCAAGGCGGCGATCCGTTGGAGAACGGCAAGGGTGGTCCGGGATACAAGTTCAACGACGAGATCCTTCCGTCGCTGCGCTTCAACATTCCTGGGCGCTTGGCGATGGCCAACAGCCAGCCGAACGCCGCGGGCAGCCAGTTTTTTATCACGGTGGCGCCGGCTCAGCACTTGGACGGCCGGCACACGATTTTCGGAACGGTGGTAGAAGGCCTCGATGTGGCGGCGCGCATCGCGGCCGTGGCGCGCGATCGCCACGACAAGCCGCTCACGCCGGTGCAACTCGCTAAAATTACCATTCAAAGGATCAAAAAATGAAAGCTACTTTCCATACGTCGCTCGGAAATATCGTTTGTGAGTTGTATCCGAAGGAAGCTCCCAAGACCGTCGAGAATTTTACGGGACTCGCCGAGGGAACCAAGGCGTGGAAGAATCCGCGCACCGGAAAAGCGGGCGAAGGCCCGCTCTACAGCAACACGGTGTTTCATCGCGTGATTCCGGAGTTCATGATTCAAGGCGGATGTCCGCTCGCCAACGGCACGGGCGGTCCCGGCTATCAGTTCGAAGATGAGTTCGCGCCGAACCTCGCGTTCGATCGTCCGGGGCGCTTGGCGATGGCCAACGCGGGACCGGGAACCAACGGCAGCCAATTCTTCATCACCGAAGTGCCGACAACGTGGCTGAATCGCAAGCACACGATTTTCGGTCAAGTGACCGAAGGCCAGGAGTTGGTCGCGAAAATTGCACGCAGCGCGGGCAAAGTGTCGCTGGAAAAAATCACGATCGAGAAATAACGCGTTGCGCATGGCGCCTCTTCAGCTGACCAAGGTCAGCGGAACAGATTCACCACGTCCAACTTGAAGTACACCGCTCCTGCCGGCTCCGCGCCATTGTGCGTGGGATTGAACGCATACGCTAGAGTGAAATTCGCGATGGCCAGAGTGAAGCGGACACCACCGCCGGCGGCGTAGCGCGTCCCAACGCCTGTGGGCCAATCGCGCGCTACGTCGAAAATCGCCACCGGCGCGACGGAATAGACGTTGAGTTGGTGCAAGAACACATTTAGGGCGCGAATGCCGGGCGCCAATGTCTCTTGCGCCTGCTGAACATAAATCGGCGAATCAATCTGCGCGAGGCTCGCTTGAATCGCTTTCCGCGATTGCGTCACCGGCGCCAGTAGCGATTGCATCTGCGAAGCCAGTGCCGCCTGGGAGCCCGCATCGAGACTTGCGATCAGCTTTTGGACGTTCGCTTCCAAAGCCGGCACGCTTTGGTTGGCGAGGGTTCCCGCCGTTGTGGGGTTGGGGTTGGCCACGATCAACGGGACGCCGAAGCGGATGTTGAGAAGCTCGCTTCTCATGCTCGATAGCACTTGTGCAGTCGCCGGCTGCGACGCGACATCCGCGGGGATTTCGGGCAGCTTGTCTTCCAGATTCTTCGCCGCCGCGGCGAGTTCCGTCGCATTCTTCGATATCGCGGCGAAGGCTCCAGCCGCTTTTTGATCTTTCGCTTTATTGGAATTGGCGATGGCTGTCAGCGCGGTATTGAACTGGCCGTTCAGGATCGGCAGAAATTGCGGGTCCTTCGCCAAGTCGCCCGGCAGCATGGGAAGTCCCCACAAATGAAATGCGATCGTGGCATTGGCGGAGTAGAAACGGCTGCCGCCCAAGCCCGCTACAGGCGAAAGCGCGCCCATTTGGTTTTCTCGAATGCTCCGAATGTACGGCTCGCTCTGGATGATCCACGAGTCGTCGGTGACGAAGGGCCGAACTTGATTTCCACCGAGAAAGCGCTCCGCAAGCGGCGCGCCGCTGGCGTCAACGATCAGGCCGCCGGCCCATCGGGTCTCCAGGTCGATCGATTTGTGGACCGTCGCACACAAAGGTCCTTTGAAAAATCCGCTGCCCCCGGCCGGTTCTTGGTCCGGCGCTTTCGCTCCGCACGGCAACTGAAATGTCGCGTTGTACCCAAGGTCCAAGATGTGTTTCTGAAACGTGGGAGCGCCCGACTGCATCATCCTGCCGAGTTGCAAACCATACGATGCCGTGAAGGCGCCGTCGCCCGGACGTCCACTGACTCCAGCCAGTAGTTTGAGCGATCCGTATGCGGAATTCTGAAGCAGTCCGGCGGGCGCCTGCGGATCATTGGCCTGCTGATGTCCGCCTTCGAGCACGCCGCCGTAACGGAAAATCATGTGCACGGCCGTGGACTCTTTGGTGGACGCCGAGAATCTGGCAGTGAGTTTTCCTTCCTCGATACGCGCCGCGCCGGCCGGCGTGCCAAGATACTCGTACGTCGCGGCCCATGCGGCGCTGTTCCAAAAATCCGTGGCCGCGCCGATGGGATGGCCAAGGTCCAAGTGTCCCGACTGGCTATTCGCGGAGACTTCCGACTCGCCCTTGATCTGAAATCCGTTGGTTTGGGAGGAAAAGCTCAAACCGCCGAGGCTTCCGCGCGTTTGGCTGTATCCCGCCAACGGAACGACCAACCATCCACTGTCGGCGGCGCGAGTCGCGCCGGTGGCTGCGGGACGTGCGGCTTCGTTGGTTTGCTCTTCGATGGTGGATCCAAGCGACGCCGACGCCACGTTGGAAAAGATTGCATAAACCACGCGCAGCGTGCGCGTGGAAGGATCGCAATCGTAGATTTGCGCTCTGGCAAAGGAGAACTTGACTCGCTGCCGGCTAAAAGCGAAATTGGCGAGCATCCTGGCGCTGAGGTAGTCGTTATCCTGATTGAATTTGTCGAACGAGAACGTGCCGTGGACCTTGAGCTGCAGCCCGTTCTGGAGAGCCGAGAAGCGCGACCCAAAGAGCGTCAAGAAGCCGGTGGGATCTTCGAGATCGAGTTTGGAAATTGTGTAGCCGTCATAGGCCGCCGACTTGAGGGGGCAGACTTCGCTGATTTCCCCAGTGGCGGCGGACAAACGGAGCGCCGGCACGAACAGCGTGGTCGCGATGATGGCGATTTGAAATCTCGCACGCGGCACGTTGCAGCTAGCTGCCTTGGCCGGCTTGGAGGGGCGGCATCGCGCGCACGGCGATCACTTGCTGCAGCGCGTTATCCTTATCGGGCTTGCTGACGGTGTTGTCCTTGGCCATGGCGGCGGCAATCTGCGCTTGCCCTTGCTGATTGGCGTCCAGGCCTTTGGCGCCGGCCGTCGCCTCGGCTTGCGGGTGGTTGATAGGATCGATCTCCACGCTGAGCGCCACGACTGTGGCGAGCGGAGAGCCTTCCTTCAGCGTGAACGACAGTTTCCACGTGGCTTGATCATTGGCGTTGCACGTCTTGCTCAGAGTGAAAAGAATCTGCTGCGTCTTGCTGGGATCGACCTCCAAATTCACCGAAATCGGCCTGCACGGCATGCGCGCCTCCTATCAATCGCGTCAAATAACAGCGGGGTCATCGTACCACAGTGACGGCGGGGAGGCTCATTGTCACGGAAGAAACGGCTTCAGTAATTCAGGCGTTTTTCCGCCGAGAATTATTTGTCCCAGGAGTTGCGCGCTCAGCGGCGCGAGCAAGATGCCGTTGCGCAAGTGTCCCACCGAAACGTAATAACCGGGAATTGTCGTCGCGCCGATCAGCGGCAATCCGGTGCGCGACGCCGGACGGAGTCCCGCCCACGACTCGACGATCGGAGCGTTGCGAATCTTCGGGACGAGTTTGGCTGCCCCTTCCAGCAACTTCGCGATCACGCCGGAATCGACGGATTTGTCGAAACCGACGTCTTCCATCGTGGCGCCGACGACGATGCGGCCGTCTTCTCGCGGCACCAGATACACATGCTCGTCGCGGACCATGTATCGCAACTTCCAACCGTCGGCGCGCACGGCGCAAATTTGGCCTTTGACCGGGCGAATGTCGAGGTTTACGTGATGACGCCCGTCCTGCGCTGAGATCCGGCCGGACCACGCGCCGGCCGAGTTCACCACGGCGTCCGCTTCGGCCAACACGCGCGCCTCGGACGACACGCGCAATACTTCGCCCGAGCGCTCCACACGCGTCGCGGCCGCCTTGACAAACTCTACCCGATGCTTCTTGCACGACTGCGCCAGCGCCGCGCAGAGCAATCGGTTGTCGACGGAATATTCGCCGGGAAAAAAAAGCGCCGGCTGCCAGACAAGCTCGGGTTCGCGCAGCGCGTCCTTGACCGTTCCCTTCGGCGACATCATCAGCAAGCCGTCGGTGCGCAGACCGACGCGGCGGCCCGTTTCCTTCTCCAGCGCGGCAACATATTCGGGATACCCGTCGCGCGCCGCGACTTGCAACGCGCGAAAATGGCGGTCGGGATGTTTCTCCGAATCGGGCGCCAGCATTCCGGCGGCCGCCCACGACGCTTCCAGTCCCGGCGCTTGCGGATCGAAGACGGTCACGCGCAGTTTGTGCGCGGCCAGTTCGCGGGCCAGCGCCAGGCCGACCACGCCGCCGCCCAAAATCGCGATGCTTTTCATTGGTCCGTTATGGGAGTGTGCGCTGTTCGAAACCGTAGCGCTCCAGGCGGTAATGATCGCCGATATGTCTCACCATGGCGAGTTTTCCTTCCCATCGCGATTCCATAAAATAGGGAAACCACTCGCCTTCAAATTCTTTTTGCCGCATCTCGAACGTTCCGCCTTCCTTAATGCGGACCGCCAAGCCGCCCCAGAGCGCAAAATCCTTGAACGTTTTCGCCTCTATGCGCATCACGTTGTGGGTTTCCTTGTCGATCCACGCGCGGCCGCTCACGCTTTTCATCAGTTCGGTTGTTCGCGACGTCGCTTCGTAGTTCGGATTCGGCCTGATGTCGATGACGATCGCGGTGCGTCCGTCGAACGTGGTTTCGTTGACGAAGGTAAACGTGAAGGCCTTCAAGCATTGCTGCATGATGTCGATCTGGGTCTTGTGTCCTTCGCGGATTTTTTCGGCGCGTTTGCGCCATTCGGCGTCGGCCGGAGGAAATGGATCGGTCGGCTTCGCGCCTGTGGCTTTACCGTTGATTTCCAGGCGTTGATAAACCGGAACGCCGTCGCGAAAACAAACGTGCTCCAAGCGCGTTTCCTGCTTACGATGGGGATTGTCGCCGGTGTCCTCCTGGAAAATGCGCATGGTGAAGCAGTGCTTCTCCACGTCGTCGAACATTTTCGTTTCGTGGGCGACGGCGTCGCGTGCCAGCGCGTTGACGTCGATAGGGGAGTCGGGCGGCGCGGCGAATGTCATCAGGATTCCAAGAAAGAACATGTCTCTAGTCTATCGCCCTTTGGAGTGCGGCGACTTGTCGCCGCTTTGGACGCGCGAGGCTTGACTCGCGCGCTCGTTTGTAACTACGCGTATTCGCGGCCCGCGACAAGTCGCGGGCGAACAAAGCGGCGACAAGTCGCCGCACTCCAAATTTATCGGACCACGTTCGGGAGTTCCACGAAACTCGCTTGACCCGGAGAGTGATAGACGCGCTGCGTCGCTTTCTTGTAGTCGCCGGGCTTGGCCCAGAAAATGTTCGGCACGAACGTTTGTGGATTGCGATCGTAGAGCGGGAACCAACTCGACTGCACTTGAATCATGATGCGATGTCCCGGCTCGAAGACATGATTCACGGTCGGCAAGTTCCATTTGAAGAGCAATGGGGTGTTGGGAGTAAGTGCTTTGGCGGTTTCGAGACTTTCGCGATAGCGTCCGCGGAAAATATCCATTGAAACCGGCAGTTGATAGCCGCCGAGGTTCGGCTGTCCCGCGACTTCGTCAGGATAAACGTCGATCACTTTCACCACCCAATCGGAATCGGTGCCGCTGGTCGACGCAATCAAGTTGACCACTGGCTGTCCGTGAACCGAAACCGCTTCCGTGAGCACGTCTGACGTGAACGTCAGCACGTCGGGACGCCCCGACGCTTCGCGCTGATCGTCGACCAGCCACTGCGTCCACGTGAGCGGAAATTCGTAGCCCACCGGCTGGCTGGGACGCGCGCGAAACGGCACGGGCTTTGAAGGATCCGACACATACTCGTCGTAAGCAGAGTCACCGGTGGCCGGCGCACTGAAGCTGGCCTTCGATCCCGAGTGCAGATAGAGTCGCGCGCCCGGCGCATTGCAGGAATCGCCGCACGACGGCCACGATTTCAGGTGTTGCCATTCGTTGGCGCCGGTTTCAAATGCGGTCACCGTCGGAGTGTTCAGCGGCGGCGGATTGTCTTTCAAATAATGATCGAGAAACGGCAGCAAAATGTGACGCCGGAAGTACAGCCCCGTGTCGCTATCGAATTTGATCGCGCCCAACCTGCTCGCTTCGCCGATTTCCTGACCGTGATGCCACGGTCCCATGACGAGAAAAACCTTGTCGTTGGCGGTGTCCTTCGGCTTGATCGCTTTGTACACGGCGATCGCGCCGTAAATGTCCTCTTGGTCCCACAAGCTGTGCACCAACATCACCGGGATTTTCAGCGGCTCTTTGGCGAGCACTTTGTCCATTGCTTGGTCGACCCACCACTTGTCGTAGGAGGGATGCTCGAGCAACTTGCGCCAGAATCCCACTTGGTCGAGACCACGCTGGCGCCCGAGTTCGCCCGCCGAGACGGCGTTCATGAACATGTCGTAATCGTCGAAGTTGCTGGTGAACCACTTGACGGAGTTGTCGCGCGTGCCGTCTTGCTCGAAGATGTACGGCATGTTCTGCTCGCGAAACGCCCCGTTGTGAAACCAATCGTCGCCCATCCACCCATCGACCATCGGATTCATCGGCACCGACACTTTCAACGCGGGATGCGGATTCACAAGAGCCATGAGCGGCAAGAATCCGTCATAGGAAATGCCGAGAATACCGACCTTACCGTTGGACTCCGGAATATTTTTCACGAGCCAATCGACGGTGTCGTACGTGTCGGTCGCGTGATCGACAGGCGTAGGATTTTGCGGTCCATGGAGGGGGCGATTCATCACGTAGTCGCCTTCCGAGCCATATTTGCCGCGAATGTCTTCCACCACGCGGATGTATCCGCCCTCGATGATCGTTTCGACGGCGTTGTCGTAGCCTTGCAGAATTGGTCCCAGGTGTGAGCTGACCGCGTGCGACGTCAGCTCGGTGGCGTTGTACGGCGTGCGCGTCAACAGGATCGGGGCATGTGACGCGGCTCTTGGAACGAGTATAACAGCGTGTAACTTCACGCCGTCGCGCATCGGGATCATCACGTCGCGGCGCGAGTAGTCGAAGGAGTCGGTCTTAGGAACAAGTTGCGCCGGTGTTTCGCTGGGAAAATTGGGATACTGCTGAGCCGACAGAGTGAACGCGAGCAGCAACGTGCCGCACGCAAAAGTCAGTTTTTGAGACATGAGCGAATATAGGCAATCCGGTGAAAGCGTGTCAAGCGCCCGCCGCATTGTCAGGCAGTGCGTGACAACAATCCCGAGTCGAGGTCTTTGAGGCTATGCCATTCGTGACGGATATTTCGCATCAGCAGGGCGCAATCGAAGGTGACCGATCCGGCCGGAAAGCGCGAGGTATCCGCGAAATAGCTAGAGTAAACCTCTTCGACCTCCAACGGCTCGACGAACCATTCCTCCGTTTGGAGCCGAATGCCGTCCAATCGGCGCGGATCGCGCGTGGCCGAATAACCCACCGATCCGCCCTCGAAAAATCGCGATGCTTCCTCGATCGACCGAAAACAGGACGTCGAGGGAAATGTCGAATCGAAGCGTCCTTTCAGACGAACGGAAACTTGCTTGTCATCGGAGCACATTTGAAAATCGAGGGTGCGCTCTTTTTCGGTAACGGCGAACGTTGCGTGATGTTGTTCACCCGGAAAGAGATGCGCGCCCGCCAAGTGCGTCACCATTGAGTTGGTGTCACGGCGTGGGATAAACACGCCCTCGCGTTGTGCGCCGTGATCGTCCCAGAGGACAGCGATACGATGAGCGGCATTCTCGCTGGACAACCCGAAAACGCCGCCCGCGATAGCCGGGAGCATCTTGGGCCGAAGCTCCTCCAGGCGAATCAGGCAAATTCCCGCGATGGCGAAACCCTCGTGTAATTTGGGACGGAACCGCGGTGCCAACTGCGCCTGAATCGCCTGTGGCGACACGCGGAAGTTCACCAGGATACGGCGTCGAATGATCCCGTGCAAGATGGGCAGGGTCATGACTCAGCTATTCTAGCGCGTTTCGCTCGACACATGCGCGCGCGCCGCGCGGACCTGCGGAAGATCGCTGTCCGCGTGCGACCACGCGGCCAGAAATTCGCGATACGCTTTCGCCGCTTCCTCGTGCTTGCCTTCTTTTTCCCATGCGGCGGCGATTCCGTACAGCGCCCAGCCGGACTTGGGACGATCCTTCAGCACACGCGCAAATATCGCGCGCGCGTCTTCGAATTTTCCGGCGCGAATGTATGCTTCGCCCAGGACTTCGAGCGCGGGACGCGCGTAATGCGGCGGCTCACTGTAGCCTAAATCCTTTTCCTTTTCGTAGGCTTGCTCCAGCAGTTTCTTGGCGCGATCCATGTCGCCCGCGCGACTCGCGATGTAGCCGCGCAACTCTAGCGACGCCGCGCCGAGAATCTTCGCGATGCGGTCGCGCCCGCTTTTCGCCGAATCCTTGAGATCTTCCTGCGAAATTCGCCACAAAAGGGCGTCGAGTTGGTCCGACTTCGCCGCGTCACCGGACTTCATGCCCGCCGCGTACATCACCAATCCGTCGCGATACGCGCGAAACACGCCGCCGATTTCCGGCTGTGATACTTCCAGCGGCATGGGATGCGCGATCACGCGATCCCAGTCGCCGAAGCGGATCGCCAGACGATTTTCCGCCGGTTCGATTTGCAATACGTAGAAGCCGAACTCGTCGGGCTTCTCAACCGTCTTGTTGAACGACATCAGCTTCGCGGCGAACTCTTGGGCCTCACGATAGCGTCCGGCTTCGGCGAGATCGGCCATCAAGTACGCGATGTTGTGTTGATAATTCCAATCGTCCGACAACGCGACGTGCTGGCGCTCCATGTACTCGCGATCCACACGCACCGCGTCGAGGAAAATTTCGCGAGCCCGTTCGTAATCGCCGACGCGATAGAAAATGTGACCCGGCATGTGCACCATGTGACCCGACGAGGGCGCGAGTTTCCCGAGCTTTTCCGCGGCTGGGATCGCCCATTCCGGATGGCCGCTCGACTCGACGGCGTGAATCCAGTAATGATTCGCGGCGGCGTTATCGGGATGGTCGCGCAAAATTTCGCGCAGCATCGCTTGCGTGCCGAGCGCGCCGGGACGCGGATCGCCCTTGACGTCGTAGCCGCCGAGTCGCGCGCCGGCGAGCAGGAGTTTCGCCTCCAGGTCGTCGGGATAGCGATCGATCAGCGCGGACATTTCGTGATCGAAAGCCTTTGAACCTTCCTCGCCGTCTTTTTCCTGCGATTCGAAGTACGCGCGGATGTAGCGTTGCTCGCGGTCGGTGGCTTTCGCGGCCAGCTCGTGCGCCTTCTTCATTTCCGACTTCGCTTGTTCCTTCGCCGATCCGCGAAACGCCACGGCGTTCGAAACTCCCCAGTGGCACATGGCGCAATCGGGATCGAGGCGCACGGCTTGCTCGAACGCGCGGAGCGCTTCGTAATCCCAGAAGCAGTGCAGCAGCGCGAGTCCTTGATCGAACCACTGCTGCGCTTCCGGCGACTTCGTGGTGATGGCAATATGACTGTGGCCGATGCCGTCAATGTGCTGCGGCGCGGGCAAATGCTCGAGGTCGACGGTGGATTCACTCGCGGGCGGCGCGTGCTGATGGGTTTGTGCGAAGGAAACGACGCCGAGCAAGAGGATCGCCGGGAGAATCTTCATTTCCGGTCAGTCTAGCACGTCGAACCGATCGTGGTGGAGGTGCGGCCGGTTCCTCACGGATTTCCCACGTCAAAAGTATTGCCACTTCGGTGCCGTTCCAGCAGCGATCCCGCCTCGCTCGGCGTCAGGGGATGCGAGAAGTAGAATCCTTGCGCATATTCGCACTGCAGTTCCTTCAGGATGGCGATTTGTTCTCTTGTTTCCACACCTTCGGCGACTACGTTTAGGTTCAGATTGTTGGCCATCGGCAGTATCGTTCGGACGATTTCCATACTCGCTCCTGCTTCACCCATCATTTTCGTGAAGGATCGGTCGATCTTCAGCGTGTCAAAGGGAAAACGATGCAGATAACTCAAGGAGGAGTAGCCTGTCCCGAAATCGTCGATGGACAATTGGATGCCCAGCGATTTAATCTCCAGCAACATTTGTGCGGCGGTGGCAGCATCCTCCATCACGGTGCCCTCGGTGATCTCAAGCTTGAGACTTCCACCTGGAAGGGTCAAATCATGAAGTAGTTTGCCGATCCGCTTGACCAAATGCGGCTCTAGAAATTGTCTCGCCGAGAGATTGACGCTCATGATCAAGGGAGGATTGGAACCGACCTGCTGTGCATTCCAGGCGCTAATCTGCCGGCAAGCTGTCTGCAGATTCCACCAGCCAAGCTCTCGAATCATGCCGGTCTCTTCCGCTAGAGGAATGAACTCCACGGGTTGAACGAGCCCTCTCGACGGATGCTGCCAGCGAAGCAAAGCTTCAAAGCCCACGATCCGGCCCGATCTCAGCGAGACAATGGGCTGGTAGACATTCCGCAATTCCTCCCGCTCCACGGCTCGCCGCAAGTCGGTCTCAAGCTGCAGCCGCGCGATGACGCTGGCGCGCATGTCGGCGTCGAATACCGCATAGCGAGCTTTGCCCAGGGATTTGGCCCGATACATTGCTGTGTCGGCATCTCGAATCAGGTCTTCCGGTTGCTCGTAGCCAGCACTGCTCAATGCAATTCCGAAGCTGGCGGAAGTAAACACCTCCTTGCCCGCCACTTGGAACGGCAACGCCAGTGCGTGCAAGACTCTTTCCGCCACCAGAAAGGCATCTTCAGGGTCTTTGATGTGGTCCAGCAGGATCGCGAATTCATCTCCCCCCAGGCGTGCCGTGGTGGAAAGGTCCAGGAGGCGCGTGATTGTGTCGCATGTCCGGAGACAACGCGGCACACGAGCGGCAACTTCAACCAAGACTTGATCGCCGGCGCTGTGACCGAGGCTGTCGTTGATCGTTTTAAACCCGTCGAGATCAAGGAACAGCACGGCGAACAAATGATCTTTATGGCGTCTGGAATGTTCGATCAGCCGGCCGAGCCGATCCGTAAAAAGCAGGCGGTTGGGCAGGCCGGTGAGCCCATCGGCAACTTTCGCTCCGGTGATATCGGTCTGAGATCCGGCCATTCGCAGGGCCTTTCCTGCGGGATCGTAAACGGCGGCACCTCGCGTCAGCATCCAGCGAAAGGAGCCGTCCTTGTACTGCACGCGGTTTTCGCTTTCGAATTGCGAGGTCAATCCTTGCTGATGCGCGTCAATCTCGCTCTTCACTCGCTCCCGGTCAGCGGGATGGATTCGGCCGAACCATTCTTGCAGATCATTTCCAATCTCGTCTTCCTGATAGCCCAGCATCATCTTCCAGCGCGGTGAAAAATACACTAGGTTGTCTTGAAGATTCCAGTCCCAAAGACCATCGTTGGAACCGCGAGCCGCCAAGGCATAGCGCTCTTCGCTCTCGCGTTGGGCTTGCTCTGCTTTCTTGTGGGACAAGTGCGTGTTGATGCGCGCCAGGGCAACCGGAAAGTCGATCGGTTTCGTAACGTAGTCGTTCGCGCCGAGCTCGAGCGCTCTGACAATGTCCGCGCTCTGGTCCTTGGCCGTCACCATGATGATCGGCAGTTCGGTAGGTGAATAGCACGCGCGCAAACTCTGCAGAGCCTCAAATCCGCTGACTTCCGGCATTTCAATGTCCAATAGGACGAGATCCACGGCGTCTTGCTGGATTCGGCTCAGCAACCCCTGCGCACGCTCCACCTGGCTGACGACATAGCCCTTTCGTTCCAGCCGGCGCGCGAGCATGTCGCGATTCATTTCGTTGTCATCCACAATCAGCACGCGCCATGGCGAGTTCATTGCGATTCTTTCTCTACCAGCAGGTCTCTGATCTTTTCGGTAAGGCGTGCGAAATCTACAGGCTTCGTGTCATAGTCGTTGCATCCAACTTCAAACGCCATGGCCTGGTCGCTGACCAAGGCACGAGCGGTCAGCGCGATGATGGGGATGTGGCGCGTCCTCTCATCCGTTTTTAGAAGACGCGTGGCTTCCCACCCGTCCATTTGAGGAAGAGTTATGTCCATGAGGATGAGATCCGGCAGTTCCATTCGCGCCAAGATAACTCCTTGTTCGCCCGTTTCCGCGGTGAGGATGGTGTATCCATTCCGCTGAAGGCGTCTCGAGAGCATGTCTCGATTCATTTCGTTATCTTCGATCAACAAGAGTTTAGGCATCTTGCTTTACTAGAGGGCCGGCGCAGAAAACTCGCCGGACGAGTGAACGCGACGGTGCTGTTCGGAGGCAGCTTGCGCGGGAAGCCAGACCGTAAACGTCGATCCCTTGCCGGCCTCGCTCTCAAAGCTGATGTATCCGTCCATCATTTGAACAAACCTGTCGGTTATCGCCAGACCGAGACCCGTACCGCCATATTTTCGGGAGATCGAAGTATCGGCCTGAGAGAAATCTTGGAAAAGGGCCGCTTTCTGTTCTTCGGTAATTCCAATTCCGGTGTCACTGACTTGAAATTGCAGCCACTCCCGATCGTCCATGGTGTTTCGGGAGACATTCAGGCCAATCGTGCCATGATCGGTGAATTTGCAGGCATTGCTCAGGAGGTTTAGGAGAATCTGCCGCACTTTGGTCGAGTCGGCGCTCATTTCGCCGACGTTTTCAGCCACGCGGACCTGAAGCGTATTCTTGTTCTTCGCCACGGTCGACTGAATGGTGCTCACGATCTGGTCGATCAGTCCGGCTACTACAAAGGTCTCCAACTGGAGCCCCATTTTGCCGGCTTCAATCTTCGAGAGATCCAGGACATCGTTGATGAGCGACAGCAAGTGTTTGCCGGCCGCCTGGATCTTCCGCAAGTCCTGTACAGATTCCACTTTCCCGGTCTCGGATGTTTCCTCTTCGAGCATCTCACTGTAGCCAATGATGGCATTCAGGGGTGTGCGCAACTCGTGGCTCATTTTGGCGAGGAAGACGCTTTTCGCCCGGTTGGCGGCCTCGGCGCCATCTTTGGCTGCCAGCAATTCCTCCTGCGCACGCTTGTGCTGGGTGATGTCCCGAATAAACGCAGTGAATATCCATTGACCGCCAAAGTGGACGGGAGCAATGGCCAACTCGACCGGGAATTCGTGGCCGTCACGGTGCAGCGCTGTAATTTCCACTCTTTGGCGTACGACTTCCTCTTCACCCGTGTTCAAGAAGCGCAGCAGACCCTCTTCGTGAGACGCTCGATCTCGTGTGGGAATGATCATCTCGAAAAGCTGTTGGCCAAACGCCTCGCGCGGGGGCCATCCGAAGGTTCTCTCGGCCTCGGAGTTCCAGTTCGTGATGCGCCCCTCCGCATTCAGGGTGACAACGGCATCGAGCGCCGTATTGAAGATCAAACGAAGCCGCTCTTCGCTGGATTCCAGCGCAGAGAATCGCCGGTCGACCAGCGAAGTGATCATGGCGAGGCCGAGGATCATGCTCGTCACCACCGTGATTCCTACGATTCCGAGCGACGATACGCTGACGGCATGGGAAACGTTTGGTGCCACGCCCGTGTAAGTGAAACTGGCCGCGGCCATTCCCGTATAGTGCATGACGGGTATCGCTGCGCCCATCAACGAAGCGCATGCGCTCTTCTGCAGCCATTTTCCCCGCACCACGTTACGGAAGTAGAAAGTCAAACACAGTGCAACAAGAGCAATGACGATGGCGAGGACCACCGAGAGAGTGACCAGGGCCGTGGAGTAGTGGCACATGGCCGGCAACCGCATCGCCTCCATGCCGGTGTAATGCATGGTCGCGATCCCGGAGCCCATGATCACGCTACCCGCCAAGGCATGATGCAACTTCATTCGCGGGCGGCTCACCACGAACAGGGCGCTGGCGGACGCAAAGACCGCCGCCAGAAACGAGACTAGAACCGTGGGCCAATCATAAAGCACTGGGACGGGCAGGCTGAATGCCAGCATGCCGATGTAGTGCATCGACCAGATGCCGGTTCCCATGGCCGCTCCGCCTCCCAAGAGCCAAGCGAACCGGAGTCTGCCCCGAGCGGCCGTTACTCGACCCGCCAGGTCGAGCGCCACGTACGAGGCGAACACTGCGATGAGGACGGACAGTGAAACGAGGCGATAATCATAGGATCCGATCAAGGCCATTTCATTGCCATTCATGAATTCTCTCCTCGGACCTTCGCTCTTGAGTACCCGATCCAAGTAGTAGGGCGGGCGGATCACCTAACCCTACCAAGCAGAACTTCCGCGAACAAGCCACCCATTCGTACTAGCTCGTTCCAATAGATCAGATTGTAGCGTAGGCAGAGGTTGCCCGCATCCCACGGACGCCGGGTAGTGTCTCACTAGTAATCGCACCAAGCGCGATTCAGCGCCGCGACGCGCCGGCCGCGCTTCATACGGCCGATCGTCTTGCGGCTTCGGCGGACCCTGCCTTGGATTGTTCGAACGCCCGCAAACGGCTGATAGTTCAGAGGCAATGCAGCGCGAGTCCTTGATCGAACCACTGTCGCGGTTCCGGGGACTTTGTGGTGATCGAGATATGACTGTGACCGATGCCATCGATGTGCTGCGGCGCCGGCAACTGCTTGAGACCGACGGCGGATTCGGCGGACGGCGCGTGCTGATGCATTTGCGCGAACGAAACAACGCCGAGGAAGAGAGTCGGCGGCAGTGTTTTCATTTCTGGTCAGTCTAGCGCGCGAACGCGTGTTACTGTAATCGGCAGGCCGAGAACAATCGATGGAATGCCTGTCAAACAACTGATCTTCACACAGCTATTGACGGCGGCGCTGAGCGCGCAAGCGGCGGCGCCTGCTACCAAGCTCGAATTCGACGTCGCCTCCGTCAAGGCGAACAAATCCGGATCGTCTCAAGTTGGCTCGAATATTCCGCTGGGACCCGGAAGCGTTTTTCCCGCGAACGGGGGACATCTCGTCATCCAAAACATTCCACTCTTCGGGCTCATCGCGTTCGCCTACAAGATCACCGGCGACCAGGAGCAAGCCTTGCGGTTGGAACTGCCGCCGTGGGTCCAGTCCGAACGCTTCGACGTGGAGGCGCGCTCTTCCGCGTCTCCCACCAAAGACGACATGCGCATGATGATGCGCGCGCTGCTCGCCGATCGTTTCCGCGCGGTGATTCGCACCGAGGAGCGTCAACTTTCGATCTACAACCTTGTCTTACTGAAGGAAGGGAAGTTGGGACCGCGCTTGCGCCAGCATCCCGCTGGCGACGATGCCTGCGCGCCCCTGCCGCCGTCGGCCGAGTATCCTGAAAACTGCGGCGGACTTCTGCCGATGCCACACGGTCCGGGCCGACTCTCCAAGTTCGGCGCGCGAAACGTGACCGTGCAATTCATGGCGAATCAATTGAGTATCATGGGACAGTTAAACCGTCACGTGACAGATAGAACCGGGCTTACCGGGACGTTCGATTTCGCCTTGGAGTGGTCGCCGGAGCCGAACGGTGGTGCTGGTCCGGCCGAAGCAAGCCCCTCGGACGATCCGCCACCGGGTCCGGGATTCTCGCAAGCGCTCGGAACGCAACTGGGTCTGAAGCTCATTTCGGCCAAGGGTCCGGTGGAGATTCTGGTGGTTGACCACATCGAGCGGGCTTCGGGGAACTAAAAACCGGCGGTCCTTTTGGCCCGATTCGCACGTACCACGTTGCCTAAGACTTGCTCCTTGCCGCTCCACGGAGAGCGTGTTAGCCTATTAGCCACGGATTCAAATCACATGAACTTACGCTCTCTTTTCAGTCTTTTTTCATCGGATCTCGCGATCGATCTCGGGACGGCGAATACCCTCGTGTTTGCGCGCGGCAAAGGCATCGTGGTGAACGAACCATCGATCGTGGCGATCAATCGATCGACCGGACAGGTGGAAGCGGTCGGCAAGGAAGCCAAAGATATGCTCGGGCGCACGCCCGGCAACATCGTGGCGATCCGGCCGATGAAGGACGGCGTGATCGCCGACTTCAAAGTCACCGAGAAGATGCTGAATTATTTCATTCACAAGGCGCACAACCGCAAGATGCTGGTGCATCCGCGCATCGTGATCGGCGTGCCAAGTGAAATCACGCAAGTGGAAAAACGCGCGGTGATGGATTCCGCGTATCGCGCCAAGGCCAGCGAAGTGCACTTGGTGGAACAAGCGATGGTCGCGGCGATCGGCGCGGGACTGCCGATCACCGAGCCTTCCGGCAACATGGTGGTGGACATCGGTGGAGGCACCACCGACATCGCGGTGATTTCGCTGAGCGGCATCGTCTACAGCCGTTCGGTGCGCGTCGCCGGAAATGAGATGGACGATGCGGTGACGCATTATCTCAAGCGCAAATACAATTTGCTGATCGGTGAACGCACCGCCGAAATGATCAAGATGGAAGTGGGATCGGCGTATCCGCTCGACAAACCGCTGACCTGCGAGATCAAGGGACGCAACCTGATCGAAGGCGTGCCGATGACGCTTACCGTCGACGACACCGAAATCCGCGAGGCGCTTTCCGAATGCGTTTCCACGATCATGAACGCGATCCGCGTGGCGCTGGAACGCACGCCGCCCGAATTGAGCGCCGATATTTCCGACCGCGGCATCGTTCTCACCGGCGGCGGCGCGCTGCTGAAGAATCTCGACAAGCGCATCCGCGAGGAAACGGGATTGCCCGTGTCCATCGCCGACGACCCGCTGGCGTCGGTGGTTTTGGGCACCGGCCGCATGCTCAGCGATTTCAACTTGCTGCGGAAAATCTCCGTCGAATAAAAACACAAGTGCTGGGTGCTGAGTGCTGAGAAAACAGCTAGAGACTCGGCACTTAGGACTCAGGACTCAGCACTCAGCACTCAGCACTACGGGTTTATGGACACGCTTCTTAGCCGGCACCGCAACATGGTGGTTCTGATCTCCGTGTTGTTCGTGCAGCTCATCGGATTGGCGTATCAGGTGCGCCGTCCCGATAGCGAAGTTCCCTTGATCCGCGAATGGGTGATGCTGGTGGTTTCGCCGCCGCAGCGTTTAGTGTCGAGCGCGCTGCACGGCGTCACCGGAGTTTGGAGTAACTACATCGACCTTCGCGGCGCCCGTCGCGACACGCTGTCGCTGGAAGAGCAACTCAACCAAGCGCGCATCCGCAATCACGAACTTCAAGAACAAGTGGAAGAGATGCATCGCGTGCAGGCGCTGGAATCGTTCCGCGAGACCAGTTCCTCCACCTTGCTTGTCGCGCGGATCATCGGCGGCGGCGCCAGCGAGCAATCGCGGGTGATTTTCCTCAACCGGGGGCGGGAGGACGGCGTGAAGCGCAACATGGCCGTGATCACCGCCGACGGAATTGTCGGCAAGGTCAATGGCGTTTTCACGGGATTGAGTCAAGTGCTGCTGATCACCGACGAACAGAGCGGCGTCGGCGCGCTTCTCGAGAAAAGCCGCATTCACGGCGTGCTGCGCGGCCAGAATTCCGACGAATGCCAGTTGCGCTACGTGCTGAACGACGAGAAAATCGCGCCGGGCGAGCAGCTTTTCACGAGCGGCGAAGACCGCGTTTTTCCCAAGGGCTTTCCGATTGGATCGGTCACTGCCGTTGAGGCGGGATCGGATTTCAAACACATTACGGTAAAACCGGCGGTGCGCTTGAATCGCTTGGAAGACGTGTTCATTGTGTTGCGCGGCCGGGAATTGGCGTTGCCGGGGCCGGCCGTGCCGAGCGCGGCGCAGAGCGCGTCGTCAGCGGAAGCTTTGGTTCCCGACGCGGCGGCGCAGGCCGCCGACAAGCCCGCACCCGACAAATCGGGCGACGCCGCATCCGAGCGTCCCGGAATCCCGCATGGCGTGCGTCCGGAGACGGAAGCGGATCGCTTGATGGGACAAGTTAAACAAAAGCCGATGCCGCCGGATCTGCAGCGCGGCAGGGCGACTCCAGCCGATCCGGCTGCAACGCCGGGGACGTCACCGGCAGCGAAGAAACCGCCCACGAATCCGCAGCAATAAAAACGACTAGGACCGATACGCCTCTTAACGGTGTTGAACCCGCAGCACTTTGACGGTGTGCAGTCCGGCGGGGAGAAAGAACACGCGATAGTCACCTGTTCAAAACGCTTATCTTTGTGCGACAGTATCGGTATGTCGACCGCCGCGTCACTGAATCGCCGCCATTTTCTCGCTGCCGCCGCATCCGCGCCCGCCGCGTTTGCCGCCTCGTCACCCAGCGTATCCCGCGAATCCGGCGTGAAACTCAAACTGGGGCTCAACGCTTACTCCTTCGACCGCGCGTTGCGCGACGGCAGCATGACGCTCGCCGATGCCGTTCACTATTGCGCGCAACACGGCGTCGACGCGCTTGATCCCACGGGATACTACTTTCCCGGATATCCCGCCGTGCCTCCCGACGATTACGTTTACGCTCTCAAGCGCACCGCGTTCGTGAACGGCGTGGGGATCTCGGGCACTGGTGTCCGCAATAATTTTGCGACCGCCGACGCCGCAGCGCGCGCCAAGGACGTGCAGATGATCAAGGACTGGATCGTCGTAGCCAGCAAACTCGGCGCGCCGGTAATCCGCGTCTTCAGCGGTCCCACGCGGCCGGAAGGTCACACCTTCGACGAAGCGATGGCCTGGATGATCGCCGATTTCAAGGAGTGCGCGGCGTTCGGGCGAGAGCATGGAGTGGTTCTCGCGATCCAACAGCACAACGATTTCCTGAAAACCGCCGCCGAGACGATTCGCTTGATCGAAGCGGTTGATTCCGACTATTTCGCGTGCATTCTCGACATCGGCAGCTTGCGCTCCGGTGATCCTTACGCGGAAATCGAGAAGATGGTGCCTTACGCGGTGTCGTGGCAGATCAAAGAGCAAGTGGGCCGCGATGGAAAAGATGAGCCGACCGATCTTGCGAAGATCAAAGCGATCATCGACCGCTCGGGATACCGCGGCTACGTGCCGTTTGAAGCGTTGGGCGGCGGCGATCCGAAGGTGAAGGTCGCGGCGTTCCTGGAAAAAATCCGCCGGGCCTTTGGAATTTAGGAGCTCGGTCTTCCGAGGAACGGGACAGGCAAGGAAGCCTGTTCTACTTAGGGTTTCCGCAGATCGTAACGTTTGACTTTGTTGTACAGCGTGGCGCGATCGATATCGAGAATGCGCGCGGCACGGCTCATGTTCCAGGTGCAGTGCTCAAGAACACGGCTGATGTGGTGCTTCTCCATCGTTTCCAGCGTCAACGAGGCTTCCTGCACGGGCGAGAACGCGAATTGTTGCCGCATGGCGGCGTGTTCCGGCATCATCACGTCGATCAGCGCGCGATCCCAGGCGCGCTCATGGAAGCGGCGCGCAGCATCACCGGCGGTCACCGCGATTTCCGCCTCGTGGCCGAGCGTTCGCAGGTGCGTCTGCAGCGATTGTGCGGTGGTCGCGTCGGCGGTAACAATGAGCGTGCTGGCCATGAGTTCTGTAAAAGTGCACGTGGCCTGCCATTGAAAAATGCGTGCAAAATGCACGAGATAGGACCGTCGGGTAAGGGCCGCTACATTGCAGTTGAGCGATTTGGCGCTACGCCTGCGGCAATTGGCTCAGTTTGATTCATCGAGCAAGGCCGGCGGCGCCGGAGGTTTCGCGGCGAAATACCAAAGCGTTCCGGCGATGAGTCCCGCCGCTAGCACCTCGACGGCGATCTTGATGAACGCGACTTTCGCGGTAAAGAAAATGTAACACCAGCCGCCCAACGCGATCACCGCCGGCACGGGGTACAACCACATCCGATACTGCATCCGCGCGCCGGTTCTTCGCAGGATCATGAGCGCCACGATTTGTCCCGCGAATTGCACGAGTACGCGCACCACCATCAATATGTCGATGACGTCCTCGAGCGCAAACAGACTCGCCGCCGCCGACAAGACGGCCAGCACGATCAGCGCAAAATGCGGGAAGTCGCCGGTGGGATGCAGGCGCGCGAAGATGCGGAAGAAGCAGCCGTCGCGCGCCGCGGCCATCAGCACGCGCGATCCGCCGAGCAGCAGCGCGAACGTGGAGGCGAGCGAGGTCCACAGGATCATGTACGTCACCACGACCGCCGCGCCGCGCCCAGCGACTTTCTCCATGAAGTCGCTGGCCAGGTATTCCGATTTCATCGCGTCGCGCCACGGCACCACCGCGATCATGCTGATGTTCATCAACATGTAGAGTGCGGCGATCACACACACCGAAAACAGAATCGATCGCGGGATTGTCCGGCGCGGCTCGGCCACTTCCTCGGCGACCAAACAGACGTCGTAGTATCCGAGATAGTCGTACATCGCCACGAGCATCGCCGCGCCCAAGCCGCGATAGAACGCGCGATTCAACGTGAACGCGCCCGGCGGCGGCGTGAGATTCGAAACCTCGAAATGACGCAGCCCGAGGAAAATGATTACGCCCATGGTGGCCATCATGCCGACCCACAAAATCACGGCGAGTTTCCCCACGCTTTCGATCCGGCGATAGAGCAGCACAAGACACACCAGGCACACAAACGGCGGCATCAGATGCGCCAGCATCGTGGTGTTGCCGTGGAATTGCGGATCGAGGTAGCCGTAATACTGGCGGAATCCGATGGCGCCGCTGGCGATTTCCGCCGTGCCGCTGACGAGAAATTGCCAGATGAACAGAAACGCGACGATCTGCCCGAGTCCGCGAATAGGCAATCGTCCAAAAGCTTCGCGCAAATACACGTAGCTGCCGCCGGAGTAGGGAAGCGCGGTGGCCAGCTCCGCCCACACCATGCCGTCGCAAACGGCGAGCACGAGTCCCGCGATCCAGCCGACCATCGCTTGCGGTCCGCCCATCGCGCCGAGGATCAGTGGGATGGTGATGAACGGTCCGCTGCCCACCATGTTGGCCATGTTGAGCGCGGACGCTTGGAGCAGATTGAGTCGTCGATGAAGAGCGGCCATGGGTTAAGCTGCCGCCTCTCGTGCCTTTCGACTTTTGCTTTTTAACTTTTGACTTTTGCCTTTTGATTTTTGATTTTTGATTTCGCCGTTTGCCTTCACGCACTTTCCACACCACACTGTGGTTCTGCCTGCAACAACTCCCGTCTTCAGCACGATGCCGCAGCGCGTGCATGGCTCGCCCGCGCGCCCGTAGACCAAATGCTCGTACTGGTAATTACCGGATTCGCCGCCGCCGTAGAGATACGTGCGCACAGAAGACCCCTTGCTTTCGATTGCCTCGCGCAACACTGCTTGTAACTCGCGATGCAGCGCCGCGGCGCGATCGGGTTTCACGCGCGCGCCGACGGTGCGCGGATCAAGCATGGCGCGGAACAAACTCTCGTCCGCGTAGATGTTGCCGACGCCGCGCACGAAGGATTGATCGAGCAAAAGAGCCTTCACGCGCGTGCGCCGCGCGCGGAGTCCCTCGACAAACTCCGCTTCCGCGATTTCCAGGGGCTCAGGACCAAGCTTCTTCAAGCGCGCCGGGATGTCGCGCGTCACTTCGATGCGTCCAAACATGCGGGGATCGCTGTAACGCAGCTCGTATTCGCCCGAATCGAGCGCAAATACGCCGTGCGTGTGCGGCGGACGCGCTTCTGACGCCGGGGAGACCGCGAGGCGCCCCGACATTCCCAAGTGAATCAGCCACCAGGCCCCGCCTTGCAAACGAATGACAATGTTTTTGCCCCAGCGCTCCACCGACTCCACGGTCGCGTCTTCGAGCAACTCGACAATCTTTCGCGGCGGCGTCTTCAGCGGCTGGCGCCGGCCCAACTCCACGCGCGTGATGCGTCGTCCCACAAGATGCGGGCGCACGTCGCGAACCACGGTTTCGACTTCAGGAAGTTCGGGCACCGAGTCAGTGTATCAACATCGCAAGTTGGTACAAAATGAGCGACAATTCCGATATCATAACCTCAGGTCAGCGGAAGGCCAGCCCATGGATATTGTCACGGACAAACAGCACGTTCACGATTTGATCGAGCGTTTACCGCCTGCGCAGTTGAACGCCGTAGCCGGCCTACTGGAAGCCATTCTCGATCGAAAGGCCTATTCGCTTCGCGAGGCGCCGTGGGAAGACGAACTCGTGAGCGAAAAAGAGGAGTCCGCCGCGGCCGAGTCACGCGAATGGCGGAAAAACAATCCGCCGATTGCGAACGAGGCCGTGTTGACCGAGTTCGGTCTCACGCCGGAAGATTTTGAACGCATGAGCCACACTCCGTTTTCGCGTTCTCCGCGAAGCTAACGCGGGCAAACATGTCGAAGAAGATTATCTGGACCGAACGGGCCAAGAGAGATATTCGGGCTATCGATCGGGATACAGCGCTGGACATTCTTCACAGCTTAGCCCGTTTCGTCTTCACCGAAATAGGCGACATCAAGTGCTTGCAGGGCGTAGACCCGCCGGAGTTCCGGCTTCGAGTTGGCGACTACCGCATCCGCTTTTCAGCCCACCACGATGCGATTGAGATCCTCACCGTTCAGCATCGGTCCGAAGCTTATCGCTGATTTTGGATCAACCTTAGGTACGCACTTTCAAAAGCAAATAAAGTCCGCTCATGCCGAACAGCGCGGCGGGGATCCACGCGGCGAGCGGCGCGGGCAGTTCGTTGATGTTGCCCATCTTCTCGAATAGCACGGTCACCGTCCAATACGCCATCGCGATGGCCATACTCGCGCCGATTCCGGCGAGCGCGCCTTTGCGTCCCACGCTGAAGGCGAACGGCACGCCGATCAACGCCATGATCGGCGCGTAGATGGGGAACGCAAACTTTTTGTGCAATTGCACCAGCAGCGGCACCACGTCGAAGCCGCTTTGCTGCAAGTCGTCGATGTAGCGCCGCAACTCGCGATAATTCATCTGCTGCGACGTTTGCACGGTCTTCTTGAAGTACGTGGGTTTTTCCTCGAGCTCCGGAAAATCTTTCACCGTAAACGCCGTGAATTTCGTCAAGTCGGACCCTTTGAAGTCCCGGATCCAACCTTGTTCGAGCACCCAGCAATTCAGCTTCTCGTCCCAGTGCGCGCGATCGGCGGAGATGCGGCGGCGGATCTGGAACGTGGCGCGATCGAGTTCGTACACGGTTACGCCGGCCATCAAATCGTTGGAAGAATCGAAATAGTTGTAGTAGTAGATGCGCCGCGAATCCTTGCCGAGAATCCACGGGCGGTCGGGACGCAGATAGGTTTGCGGCGCTTTGCCTTTGATCTGACTGCGCAGCGCGTCCTGCTTGCGGTTGGCATCCGGCAAGTAGGAATAATCGAACGCGAAAAGCGCGCCGCTGATCGCGACCGCCGCCAGGAACACCGGCACGCTGATGCGATACAAGCTCACGCCGCACGCGCGCATCGCGATAATCTCGTTGTCTTTGGTGAGTAGCGCGAAACTCACCAGCGCGCCCACCAGCACCGCCAGCGGCGCGGTGAGATAGATCAACTGCGGCGCCACATAAAAGAAATAGCTCAGCACCATGCTCCACGGCGAGTGATAACGGAAAATGTCGGTGAGCAAATCGAAGAGCGTGACGATTTCCGCCAGCATCACGAACGCCGCCAGGCACATCACGAAATAAAACAGGAAGGCGCGTAGCACGTAGCCGTCGAGAATCTGAGGAAATCCCGCACCGAAGCGGCGAAACGCCGAGCGGCTGCCGACCGCGCCGGTTTTGGCGAAGTGGCCTTCGATCTCTTTGAGCCAGGCGTTCAACGTCGACGCGATTCCCGCGCCGCGGCGCTGGCGTTCCGCGCGCGCCACGGTGATCGCGCCCCACGCCGCGAACACAATGTTGGGCAGCCATGCGCCGAGTCCCGCGGGAAGGCGGCCGTCGCGCGCGAAACTAAGACCCATCATCCAGAGCACGTAGTAGAAAAGCACGAGCGCCAGTGCCAAGACGACGCCGGCGGACTTTCCACCCTTGCGCGAGGAAAGGCCCAGAGGAATCGCCACGAGCGAAAGCACCAGCGCCGCTGCCGGCCACGCCAGGCGGCGATGGAACTCGATGCGCGCGCCGCGTCCTTCGTCGGTGTTCGGCGGCACGCGCCACAACTCGTGCATGCTTTGCGCCGTGAACGGACGCGCCTTACTCACTTCCGGCGCGGGCAACTCCATGTTGATGTCGCTTTCGCTGAATCCATAAATGACGTAATCGTCTTTTCCCGATCCCGCGACGGACCCAGATGTCTTTGGCGCCTCGCCCGACGCCGGCTCCGGTTCATTGAGCGAATGCGTCGCGCCTTCGATCATGTGCAACTGAAAATGACTCTTGCCCGGCTCGGCGAGAATCACCGCGCTCGAGGCCACGGTGATTTTCGGGCCGATTGGCGTAGCAGACGCCGGCGCACCCGCGGCCCGTCCCGGCGCCGCGCCGCCTTGCGACGAGGGTTGCAGATCCGCGAGAAAAAGTCCGCGCCAGTGGTCGGCGTCGGTGGACGACGTGTCGTTTACGTACAACACCATGTTGGGGAATCGCTCTTCAAAAATGCGCGGCTGGATTTCCGCGGTCACTTGCAGCGCCGCCATCGTATTTTCGATGCGCACCAGTTCGCGGTACGAGCGCGGCCCCAGATAGGTGGCCGAAACCAAGCCCATCGAGCACCCGAGCACCGCCAGAATCGCTACCGGTTTGCAAAACGTGGCGATGTTCATGCCGCTGGCGCGCACCGCGGTGACTTCACTGTCCGATCCCATGCGGCTCAAACCGATGAGCGTTCCGACCAGCACGCCCATGGGAAGTGTGACGGTTAGAATCGGCGGCAGCAGCAGAACGAAGAGCCATGCGACCATGCCCGGCGTCGTGGTCGATCGCACCAGCAAGTCGACCAGACGGCCGACTTCGCGCGTGAACAGCACGAAAGTGAACATGCCCACGCCCAGCAGCGAGTGGGAGGCGATCTCCTTGAAGATGTACCGGGTGAGAATTCGCACCATCTTCGATTATAATGCCAGTGTGAAGTCCACCTTAGCTTGCTTGATTTGTTTTGCGGCCGGCGTACTGTGCATGGCCGTGGTGCAGGGTCCGCTACCGACGCCAGGCAGGGCGCTGGCCGATGGCGGGCCGGACGCGGCGTCGCTGGAACGCTTTCTGCGGCGCTACTACGCTTGGCCCACCGATTTGCTGTCGCTGAAGGTGTCGCCGTTCAAGGTCGCGCAAATGCCGGGAATGCTCTCGGCGTCGGTGCAAGCGGTGCCGAAGCAGGGCAAGGGCGAGGTGGAAACCATCGACTTCCAGATTTCCGCCGACGGCAAGTTCCTGCTGGAGAAAGCGCCGATCAAAGTGCAGCCGGATCCCTTCAAGGACGTGCGCGACCAAATCGATTTGCGCAATCAGCCGGCGTTCGGGTCGGCCGTGCCGCGGGTGACGATCGTGGAGTACGGCGATTTGCAATGCGCGTATTGCAAGCAAGTGGTCACCGTGGTGCGCCAGGAGATTCCGCGGGAATTCGGGCGCGACGTGCGGATTGTCTTCAAGGATTATCCGCTGTGGCAAATCCATCCCTGGGCGTGGGACGCCGCGGCGTCGGGCCGCTGCATCTACAAGCAAAACGCCGAGGCGTTTTGGCCGTATCACGATTGGGCGTACGAGCAGCAGGGCCGCTTCAATCCCGAGCAATTCAAGAAAGCCGCGGCGGCGTTCGCGCAACAGTTGAAAATCGACATGAAGCAGTACGACGCGTGTCTCGCGAATCCCGACACGCGCGCCGAAGTCGAGCGCTCCTTGCAAGAGGGCCGCGCGGTGGGCGTCGAGGGCACGCCGTCATTCTTCATCAACGGGCGTCACGTGGAAGGGTCGCAGACGTTCGGGGACATGAAGCGCTACATCAACGCCGAGTTGGAGTTCTTAGCATCGAAGTAAGCCCGCCACTGGGTCATAGTACAATCCCCCAGTTGACTCCCGCTCCCGCGTTTCAATCCGAAGAACTCGCTTTGCTGTACGGCGTGGCGCGCACGCTGCTGTCGGAATCCGATTACGGCGAGCTTCTCGCGCGACTCTTGGACGCCGCCATCGACGCATTCGGCGCCGATCGCGGATTCGTGGTGGTGCGTGAAGGCGAGCGCTTCCGTGCCGCCGTGTCGCGCCATTTCAAAAGCGATGCGCTCACGGCGGCCGAGGAGGAAGTCAGCACGTCGATTTCGTCAGCCGTCATGTCAGGGAGCCGCGCCCTGTTGATCGACGATGCCGCCGATTCCCAACGTTTTCGCGACGAACCGAGCGTCAAGCGCTTGGCCATGCGCTCCGTGTTGTGCGCGCCGCTGGCCGCGAGCGAAGATGCCTTCGCGCTGATCTATCTGGAAAATCGCGACGTGGCGAATCGGTTTACCGAGCGGCAGCGTGTGCTGCTCGACGAAATCTGCGCGTTGGCCGCGCCGCGGCTCCGCGCCGCCGTTGCCATCGAGCATGCCCGCCGGCGCGCACGGGAACTGGAGCGCGATCTCGGCGACACCGATGGCTTCGTCACCGCCGATGCCGCCATGGCGCGTTTCATCGAAACGTTACGGCAGGTGGCGGCGTCCGACTTGCCGGTGCTGATCCAAGGTGAAACGGGTACGGGCAAGGAATTGGCGGCGCGCGCAATTTACCGGCGCAGCGGGCGCGCGCACGGCGCGTTTGTGGTGCTGAATTGCGCGGCCCTGCCGGCCACGCTGATCGAATCGGAACTTTTCGGATACGTTCGTGGCGCGTTCACCGGCGCGTTGCAGGATCGCATCGGACTGGTCGCCGCGGCGCATCGCGGAACGCTGTTTCTCGACGAAATCGGTGAGATGCCGTTGGAGTTGCAGCCGCGTTTGCTGCGCGTGCTGCAATCGGGCGAACTGATGCGCGTGGGATCGGTGCGCGCCGAGACCGTCGACGTGCGCGTGATCGCCGCCACCAACCGCAATCTCGAAGCGGAAGTGGAAGAAGGACGGTTCCGCAGCGATTTGTTCTATCGCCTGTGTGGCGTCACGCTGAAAATCCCGCCGTTGCGGGACCGCCGCCACGATATCGAGTTGCTGGCCGGCCATTTCTTGCGCGTTTACGCCGCCCGACTCGGCCGTCCCACGCCGCGATTGAGCGGCGGGGCGCTCAGCGCGCTGGCGTCGTGGTCGTTCCCCGGAAATGTGCGCGAGCTGGAAGGCGAAATCGCGCGACTCGTCACGCTTTCGCCGGCGGGCGCGGAAGTCGGCGTCGACGCCTTGAACGATCGCATTCGCGGCGTGGGCCGCAAGGCTCCAGTGGAAGTCGCGCCGATGTCGCTGGCGGAAATGGAGAAAAAACTGATCCTCACGGTGCTCGAATCCACCGGCGGAAATCGCACCCGCGCGGCGGAGATTCTGGGAATCAGCCGCGAAGGTCTGCGGACCAAGATGCAGCGACTATTTCCCCGCGCCGCGGAATCGCTTCCGGAGGACGAGTAGCGCGTTGACGGCGAACAACACCGCGGGCGCCGCGTACATTTGCATCCAGCCGGGGTTCAACGGATTCGCCGGCGCGAGCGCGCTCAAAGGAAAGGGCTCCACTCCATAGTTTCTGACTAGGCTTGGCACGCTGAGCAGCGTGATTACGTACGGCGTTCCGTACTTGGCGAATAGCCCAAGCTGGATCGCTAGGTAGCACCAGACCAACAGCACCACGATACCGAGCGGTCCCCACGCGCGACCCAAGCCGGGGACGAGCGCTTCCCAAATCCATTGCGTATTCGGCGGAGGCAAGGTGACGTCGCGCCGCGGAACCACCGTCACGACTGAAATCGCCAGCAGGAGCCCGGCCAGCGCTAAGATGAGCATCACCAGGATCGGCGTGGAGGACTGATTGTCGCCGCGGAAAAGCTGAACGAATGTCAGCGACTCGACCGGATGGGTCATCGCAAGCAGCATCGCGCTTGGGAGGGAGCCGCCCTGAAAAGCGTGCAGATAGTTTTCGGTTCGAGGAACGGCGATCATCGGACGCCCGGGGAAGTAGTGTTGATATTGCGTGGTCCAAAGATCGCGCGCGCCCAGTCCAAGATTCAGCGCCGCCTCATTCAACTGCGGGTCCACGTCCAACGCCTTGGCGAAGGCCTGACGCGCATCGCCTTCCTTGCCTTGCTGTTTCAGAATCACACCGAGATTGTTCCAACTTTCCGCGAAGTCCGGCAGAACGCGGTAGATCTTTTCCGCCGCGGCAAAATCGCCGCTTTGCTGCGCGGAGAGCGCTCGAATCAGGTCGCGTTCGGGACTGGCCGGCAGAGTTTCCAAAAAGTGCCGGCTTCCGGCGCCGGCCCAATTTCCTTCGAAAGGCGTGATCGGCGTACGGGCAGCATTGAGCGTCCTCAGGGCGAAGGCGCTAAAGAATGCGAATCCGATCCAAAACGTGAGGACGAGCAGGAGAACGGTGGTTCGTTCCCAGCGATCCCAGTATTCCGCGCCGAAGAGTACGGCGCGGCGGCCTTGCGCTTGATCGAGCCGGCGCTGCGCGCGGTAATGAAAAATCTGATAGATCAGGAACAGGGCCAGCGCCGCCAGAGCCGTGACGAACACGAGGAGGCAGAGATCCAGTGCTCTCGTGGAGTGCGAGTCGAGGATCGGGCTCAAGGTTTTCCGCGCCTCCGCGGAACGCTCGCGCCATGCGCGCGCGGCTTCTACGTTTCCGGCACGCTCCCACTCCCGGGCGCGCGACTCCCAGGCGAGATCGGCCCACTCCAGGCTCGGACCTAGGCGGTAGATGCGAATCATTTGTTCTTCGTGCTGCGCCGGTGTCAAAGCATCCCACCGGTCGCTGCCCCGGGGCTGTCCGTAGACGCCAAGCGGCGCGCCGTACAGGATCAACTCCGAGATCAGTGCCGTGTGCAAACGTGGGTCGTAGCCGCGATCGAGGTAATCGCGGTAGGCGCGCTCGTAGGTTTCGGCGGCCAGTTGTGATTCGCCCGCTTTGTCGAGCAGCGCGGAGAGATAGAAGAGTTCGGTGAAATCGACATTCTCGAGGCGCGCCGCTTGCTCGAAGAGCCCGTGCGCGCGCTCGTCGTGCGCCGCCTGCAGCAGGCGTCCGAACGCCGCGCGCAGGAACGGTTGAAAAGGATCTCGACGGATCGCGTCTTCCATCACCGGAATCATCGCAGGGATTTTCTCCGCGGCAACCCTCGTGAACTCGGTGTCGTCGAGCGGGCCAGAAGCCTCGCGTCGCGACAAGCGCAGCCACACCAGCGAGGTCATGGGCTCGTCGGGGAGCTTCGGCGCGGACGGGTCGAATGTCACCGTTTTCCGGAAGCGCAGGTCTCGCGAGGTCGGATTCTCGAACTCGATTTGCACGGTCTTCCCTTGCGGCGTCAGTTGCAGAATGCTTCCGGGCACCCGCCAGCGTCCCAGCACCACTCCCTGGCGCGAGTCGAGCAACCGCAACCAGCACCCATGACTGAACCACGTGCGATCGTCTCCCGCATCGGCCAGGAGCCACCTTTCTTCCGAATTCGGCGCGACTCCATACTTCAACGTCCACGCCTGGGCGCCGCTTCCGCCGGAGACTTCCGCCATCAATTGTTCGAGCTTCAGGCGAGGCTGCGTAGTGGGCGCTGCTGCCAGGAATGCAGGCAGCAGCATTGCCAGAATTCCTGCCGTTGCGACGTTGCCGCGTTGCATTCTCATGATCTTCTCCAGCACTCGCCAAAAGAGAGGCACGCCGCGTGCCATTAGCGCTTCACCGCCGCGACGAGATGCGCCACAATTTCGCCGGCTGTCTTCTTCGGTCCCGCCACGGCATCCTCGGCATCCGCGGTGAACGTTTCACTCCACACCTGAAAGCCGGTGCGAGTGTTGATCAACTCCGCGTAGACTTTGTACTTCGAGCCGTAACTGCGGACATTTCCCGCGAGCACCGCATCCACCCCAAGCTGCGCGCCGGCGCTCTTGGGATCGTCCTCGGAAACGCGTTTCACCGCGCTCATCGACGCAACTTGAAATCCGTTTTGCGCCAGTGCGCTCGAGAGTTCCTCGGGGAGTCCTTCGAGCACCGGGCTGGCGCGCGCGTCGTCGTTAGGTGCGCGCAGGCTGATCACCGCGATGGAACGAATCGGCGGGCCGCTCGTGTTCGGCGACGGCCGTAGGTACCACACGGCTCCGGCGGCGAGCAGCGCGATGGCCAGCACGCCGGCAAGAACGGCGGCGATCGGCCAACGGGCCTTGCGTGTCGCCGGCGGATCGCTGCCGGTGGCCATCGTCCCAGTGAGTTTGAGCGCCGCCGACAACTCGCCGGCCGACGCAAAACGCTCGGCGGCGTTCTTGCGCAACGCGCGCGACACGGTTTCAGTCGCCGTAGCGCACGGTGGAGGCTCTTTCGTGATGATGGCATTGAGCGTGTCGAGCACGGTTGCCTGGCGAAAGGGATGCGCGCCGCAAAACAACTCGTACAGAATGATGCCGAGCGAAAAAACGTCCGAGGCCGGCGTGACCTCCTGACCGCGCGCCTGTTCCGGCGACATGTACGTGTACGTGCCCAGCAACTGGCCCGTTTGCGTACCCGCGCTGAGCGTTGCGCCGATGTCGTTTTCGGCGGCGTCCGGCTGCGCCCAAGGCATGGTCTTCGCCAAGCCGAAGTCGACGATCTTTACGATGCCATCGGCGCGAATCATGATGTTTTCCGGCTTCAGATCGCGGTGCAGAATGCCCTCGCGATGCGCCGCCGCCAAGCCGTCGGCGACTTGACGCGCGATGTCGCGCGCTTCTTCAATCGCGAACGGTCCGCGCGACATGCGTGTCTTCAGCGTTTCGCCTTGCACGTACTCCATGGCGAGAAACGTGGAATCCTGACTGTCGCCAACTTCAAAGACTGTGATGATGTTGGGATGATTCAACGCCGAGGCCGCGCGCGCCTCGCGCAGCAAGTCGCGTGTGGTGGACGATCCATCGCGTTCCTTCAAAATGAATTTGAGCGCGACCACGCGATTCAATCGGCGGTCGCGCGCCTTCCACACTTCGCCGATACCGCCCGCTCCCAGCTTTTCCAACAGGGTGTAGTTGCCGATTTGTTGGTCGTGTTGCGGCATGACCGAAAAGGTGGCGGCGACGCCAGAATTCTTGGCAGCGGAGCTTGTGTTGCGCCTCTGGAGGAGCCGCCGAGAAATTCAGACGCACGTTGGTTGCCAGACGCGCCCCAAGCCCCGCGCGAGTTTACCACGCGCGCAGATACTGTGGTGGAACCGGAGAGTCACCTTTTGCGTGGAGGGTCTTGAACGCGCGCAGGGGCCAGTAGGGATCGCGCAGGAGCTCGCGCGCCAACAGCACCAGATCGGCGCGGCCGTTGCGGATGATGTCGTCGGCTTGCATCGCTTCGGTGATCATGCCGACCGCGGCGGTAGGAATGTCCGCCCGATTGCGGATGGCTTCCGCAAACGGCACTTGATAACTCGCGCCCGGCACCACGTTCGGCTTCGGCGTGTTGCCCGCCGAACTGCAATCGATCAGGTCGATGCCGCTGGCCTTCAGCAGACCGGCCAGCGCGACCGAATCGTCGAGAGTCCAGCCGCCGGGTTCCCAGTCAGTGGAGGAAATGCGCACGGAAATCGGTTTATCGTCAGGCCACTCGGAGCGGGCGAGCTTGGCGACTTCCAAAAGCAGCCGCGTACGATTCTCGAAGCTGCCGCCGTATTGGTCGCTGCGATGATTCGAGAGCGGCGAGTAAAAGCTGTGCAGAAGGTATCCGTGTGCCGCGTGGATTTCCAGCCACTCAAAGCCGGCGTCGCGCGCGCGCCGGATCGCCGCAACAAACGCCTCACGAATACGCGCGAGCCCGTGATCGTCGAGTGGTTCCGGAGTGCGCCATCCTTCGTCGAAGGGAATCGCGCTCGCGCCGGCGATTGGCCATCCGCCCGTTTCGTTCGGCACGTGATGTCCGCCTTCCCATGGACGTCCGCGCGAAGCTTTTCTGCCGGCGTGGGCAAGCTGTATTCCGGGCACCGCGCCGTGAGCCTTCACGAATCGCGCGACCCGCGCCAATGGCTCGGTGTGCGCGTCGGTCCAGATCCCCATGTCATGCGGCGAAATGCGGCCGATTGCTTCCACGGCGGTCGCCTCGACGATCACCAGCGCCGCGCCGCCGACGGCGCGCGATCCCAGATGCACAAGATGCCAGTCGGTGGCGAGTCCGTTCTCGCAACTGTATTGGCACATCGGAGATACTCCGATGCGATTCCGCAGGCTCACTCCGCGAAACGCGATGGGTTCAAAGAGATGGGGCATGTGTTCAAAGAACTTCTATCCACAGATTACACAGATTTCACAGATGAAGACCTAGCTTGTTCCGAATCTGTGCAATCTGTGTAATCTGTGGATCAAATTCCGAGTTCTTGTTTTGCTTCAGCGAAACACTTCACGGCAAATTCCAGATCCTCGCGCGTGTGTGCCGCCGACACCTGCACGCGAATCCGCGCCTTGTCTTTTGGCACCACCGGAAACGAAAACGCGATCACGTAAACGCCTTTCGCCAGCATCGCCTCGGCCAGTTTTCCCGCCACCACCGCATCGCCAATCATTACGGGGACGATGGGATGCTCCCCTGGCAGGATCTCGTAGCCCACCGCGTTCATTTGCGCACGGAAAAACGCGGCGTTGTCGCGCAGTTTGTCGCGCAGTCCGGAAGACTGCGTCAGAAGATCGAGCACTTTCAGCGACGCGCCGGCGACCACCGGCGGCACCGAGTTCGAAAACAAGTACGGCCGCGAGCGTTGCCGCAAATAGGCGATGATTTCGCGCCGGCCACTGGTGTATCCACCGCTCGCGCCGCCCAGCGCCTTGCCGAGCGTGCCCGTCACGATGTCCACGCGGCCGTCCACGCCGCAGTACTCCGGCGTCCCGCGCCCGTTGGCGCCCACAAATCCCACGGCGTGCGAGTCGTCGACCATCACCATCGCTTTGTACTCGTCGGCGAGATCGCAGATCTCGCGGAGTTTGGCGATGTAGCCGTCCATGGAGAAAACGCCGTCGGTGGCGATTAAAACTCTGCGGGCCCCGCGCGCCTCTTCCAGTTTCGCGCGCAGACCGGCCATATCGCCGTTGCGATAGCGGAAGCGTTGGCATTTCGCGAGACGAATGCCATCGATGATACTGGCGTGATTCAACTCGTCGGAAATCACGGCGTCTTGTTCCTCGAGTAGGGTTTCGAACAGTCCGCCGTTGGCGTCGAAGCACGATCCATAGAGGATGGTGTCGTCTGTTTTCAAAAATGTCGATAAGCGTGCTTCCAGCTCTTTGTGAATCGCTTGCGTGCCGCAAATGAAGCGCACCGACGACAAGCCGTATCCCCAGCGATCGAGCGCGTCATGCGCCGCGCGAATGACATCGGGGTGGCTCGCGAGTCCCAGATAGTTGTTCGCGCACATGTTCAGCACCGGCTTGTTCACCGGCGCCGTCGTCGTATGTGTTCCCACACCGATGCGCGAACGCTGCGGCGTTTGAATCACGCGTTCGTTTTTCGTCAAGCCGGCCTTCGCGATCTCTTCCAGCTTCGCCGCAAACTGTGCCTTCGCGTCTCCGAACATTTTTGATTTTTGCCTTTTGATCTTTGATTTTTGATTTGACGCCCTACTTGGCCCACGAAATAACAACCTTGCCGCACTGCCCCGATTCCATCACGCAAAAACCTTCTTCCCAGCCGTCGAGAGGGAAGCGATGCGTGATCACCGGAGAAATATCCAAGCCCGATTGCAGCATGACGGTCATCTTGTACCACGTCTCGTACATTTCGCGACCGTAGATGCCCTTGATCGTGAGCATGTTGAAAATCACCGTTCGCCAGTCGATCGCCATTTCTCCCGAGGGAATTCCCAGCATCGCGATCTTCGCGCCGTGACTCATGTTCGCGAGCATGTCGCGAAACGCCGCCGGACTTCCGGACATTTCGAGACCCACGTCGAAGCCTTCGGTCATGCCGAGTTGTTTCTGCACGCCGGCGAGCGATCCGTCCTTCACGTTTAGCGCGACGTCGGCACCCAACTTTTTGGCGAGGGCTAGTCTGGCAGGATTCATGTCCGTCACCACGACGTAGCGTGCGCCGGCGTGCTTCACGACGGCGGCGGCCATCAGCCCAATCGGTCCGGCGCCGGTGATCAGCACGTCTTCGCCGAGCACGGGAAAAGACAGCGCGGTGTGAACCGCGTTACCGAAAGGATCGAAGATGGCCGCCAGGTCGAGGTCGACGCCTTCATGATGCCGCCACAAATTCGTCATGGGTAGCGCGATGTATTCGGCGAACGCGCCGGGCCGGTTCACGCCCACGCCGGAGGTATGCGCGCACAGATGACGGCGTCCCGCGAAACAGTTGCGGCAGCGCCCGCAAACCACGTGTCCTTCGCCACTGACGATCTCGCCGGGATGAAAGTCGGAGACGTTCGAGCCGATTTCGACGATGCGTCCGACAAATTCGTGGCCGATCGCCATGGGGATGGGAATGGTGCGTTGCGCCCAATCGTCCCATTGATAAATGTGTACGTCGGTGCCGCAGATTCCGGTGCGCAGCACTTGGATCAGTACGTCGTTGATGCCGATCTTCGGTTCGTCGATGTTTTGGAGCGCGAGGCCGCGATCGGGCTTGTTCTTGACGAGTGCTTTCATGGGAAATCCCATTGTATCCCAGAGGCCTTTTCTCGCAGCGAAGTCGCGCGCGTACGAGACCGGACGCCGGTCGCGTCTGGAATGGTCATGCTCATTTCATTTAGAAACGATCAGTTTTTTAAGATTGCCTTTACAAACACGAGTGAGTTAAATTACACGCAACAGCTTGGTAGAGCCTGAGAGGGGACTAGTCGGGTCGTAGCGTTCAAATCAAAGGAGGATTTCTTATGAGGGGCAAGACGATTGCTTTCCTGCTCATCGCGGGTTTCTTGTGCGTTGGCGCGGGAAGCCTTGTTGGGCAAGTGAACGCCACAGGCGTTCTGACTGGTACGGTGACCGACAAAAGCGGCGGAGTGATCGCGAGCGCTGAGGTCAAGGTCACCGATAAGGAGAACGGCGCGTCTCGTGACATGAAGACGAACGCGGCCGGACAGTATCGGTTCGACCTGCTGCCTACGGGAACGTACACCGTAAGGGTCACTACGTCTGGTTTCGCGACCGAGGTGATCCAAAATGTACAAGTCGCCGTAAGTCAGACTACAACGGTTGACGCCACGCTGGTTCCGAGCGCGCAGACGCAGGTGATTACGGTTGAATCGGCCGGAATCCAACTGGTGGACACCCAGCGGCAGGATGTCAGCCTGTCGATTGCAACCACGCAAATCGAAGATTTGCCCGTGAATGGGCGCGACTTTGTGAACCTGGCCGTTCTCGCGCCGGGCGCCAAGCCGCAAAATTCCTACGATCCGACCAAGAATCGCTATGGTGTCTTCGCCGTCGACGGCAGCAACGGCCGTAATGTGAACGTGACGGTAAACGGCATCGACGACAAGGACAACACGGTGGGCGGTCCCGTGATGCAGCTCCCCATGGAGGCCGTGGAAGGTTTCGTCATCAGCACGCAGCGTTTTTCGGCGGCCAACGGTCGCAGTGAAGGCGCGCTGATCACCACCATCACCAAGGCCGGAACGAATGAGTTTCATGGATCGCTGTACCTCTTCGATCGCAACCAGGCGTTGAACGCCAACGATCATCTGAACGCTGCCGCCGGCAACCCTAAGGCGGACTACGGCCGGCAGCAGTTCGGCGGTTCCATCGGCGGTCCGGTTCGCAAGGAAAAGGATTTCCTGTTTTTCGCTTTGGAGCGGGAACGGGAGTCGACCAACCTGAACGAGAATCCGACGTTCTACAACGAACTGGCGATCGCCGCGGCCAACGGCTTGTCCGCGCAGCCGGCCAAGACGATTCCCACGCCTTACTTCGACTGGCGCTACAACGGCCGCTGGGATCATCGCTTCAACGACAAGAACAATTTTTTCGCCAGCTATACCGCGCAGAACAATAACGGCCTGAACGATCAATCCACCGGCAGCAGCGATCTGACGGCGGGAAACTTCACCACCAACCATCTCATCCTTTCGAGCGTGAACCTGAACTCGGTGCTGTCCCCGACCGTGGTCAACTCGCTGACCGTGGGTTATCAGTATTGGGACAATTTGATCGATTCGACCACGCGCGCTCCAACGGTGAGCTTCGCCAGCGGCGAAAGTTTCGGCACCAACGGTAACGTGCCGCAGCAAAGCTTCCAAAAGAAATGGCAGTTCAAGGACGACATCTCCCTAATCCGCGGCAAGCACAACTTCAAGGCCGGATTCGACTACGTGTGGGAACCGGTGCTGGGAGGATTCTTCGAGTTCACGCCCACACCGTCGGTGACCTTTGCGGCGGACCCCAGCCAGATCATCGGAAATCCCACTCTCTACCCGCAGAAATTCGCGACTCCGGGCTTGATCACGAACATCAGCGAAACGGCGGGCAACCCCTATTTCCTGCTGTCCACAAAAATGTTCGGCCTGTATTTCCAGGACGATTGGAAGGTCAGCAAGCGCCTCTCGGTGAGTCTCGGGTTGCGTTGGGACAAGGACTTCAACTTGGTGGGCGGATCGGCGCAAGGAGCCAGCCGGACTTACGGGCTGCTGAAGGCGATCAAGAGTCCCTATGTCGGCATCCCACAAGATGACAGCAAGGACTTCAGCCCGCGCATCGGATTCTCCTACGATCTCACCGGATCGGGCAAGCACATCCTGCGTGGCGGCTTCGGTCTGTACTACGGACAGATTTTCGAGAACATCACGCTGTTCATGGTGCAGCAGGCCAATCCCACCGTTTTCGCGACTACGCTGAACCTGAACAGCGCCGGAATCGGCGACACCACCGCGGATATTGTGCCAACCACCGGCAAGCCACTTTCGCAGTGGCGTTACGGTGTGGATCCGCTCCCCACTCCTCCGCCGCCGCCAACGATCCTACCGGCGGGTTCGACAGCTCGCTACATCGATCCGAACTTCCACAATCCCTACACCGAGCAGTTCAACGGCGGGTACACGTGGGTGCTGAACGACAGCAACGTGATCGAAGTCGATTACGTGCATGTGTTGGGACTGCGTGCCGCGAAGTCGGTGCAGTTGAATCCCAAGGATCCCACTTTGGGTGGCGCGCGCATCCTGGCGTCCGCTTTCGCAGCGGCCGGCGTGGCCGCTCCGGGATCGGTGCAAATGTACGCATCGATCGACCGGTCGCGGTATGACGGTCTCAACTTCGTCTACCGCCGGCGTCTTTCGAGGCGCGTCAGCTTGAATGCCAGCTATGTGTTGTCGAGATCGATGGGTTACAACGGTTACGCCGCCGGCTTCGGCAACACGCCCACCGATTTGAGCAATTGGTTTGCGCCGCACGATTTTGGTCCCACTCCCAACGACGAGCGCAGCCGGTTTGTGGTCAGCGGCGTCTTCAACCTGCCGTGGGGAATCCGCTTTACTCCCATCATGCAGGCGGCTACCGCGCGACCCTACGCAGCGCGGGAAGGCACGGACTATTTCGGCAACGGAAACTCCAGTACAGCGGAACTCGCCGTTCTCCTCAACAGCGCTCCAAGCAACTACACCGCCACCGCCACGATGAGTGCGGCGGCGATTCGTACTTGCCTGGCCGCCAACAGCTGCAGCATCGCCAGCTATGACAGTCTGCGTGGTTCGGCGTTCTTCCAACTGGACACCCGCTTCAGCAAACTGTTTACGTTCAAGGATCGGATGCACTTGGAGTTGTTCTTCCAGGCGTTCGATTTGACCAACCATACCAACTACGGCGCCAACTACGGCACCAACATCCGGAGCGGCAGCTTCCAACAACCGCTAGGCTATTTTGCGGCGTCGAGCGTGTTGCAGCCGGTTGCGTTCCAAGGGGAAGCGGGATTCACGTTCCGTTTCTAGAGTAGCTTTCGATTTGTTCGGCCGATTTGTACGAAAAAGAGCCGCTTGTACGAAAAAGAGCCGCCGGGAAACCGGCGGCTCTTTTGTCCGTAGTGCCGCGCATCGCCCCAGCGCGATCGCGCGAGGGTAAGCGGCAATGCATAGTGCAAATTGCTGTAATCATTTTTTTAACCTTGCTTTAACACTCATCGTGCGTTAGATTACGTCGCAGGACTTTGGGTGGGTTAGGGTTTGGTTTTGCTAGGCGTGCAGAAGAGTACCCACCGGTTCAAAACACAATTGGAGGATCTCCCATGAAATTTGGGAAGAGCTTGTTTCTCTTTCTAGCGGCAGTGGTGTGCCTGGCGGGCGTGTCCGTCATGGCGCAGACGCTGACCACGGGCGAGATATTAGGAACCGTTCGTGATTCCTCGGGCGCTGTTGTGCCCGGCGCGGTCGTCACCTTGACGCTTACTGAAACCAAGGACATTCGCACCGCCACGACAAACGCCAAGGGCGAGTATCACTTTGCGCTCATCCCGCCCGGCGAATGCACAATTTCGGCGGAGGCTTCGTCCCTGAAATCGGGCATCACGAAATTCACCTCGCAGGTGGGGCAGGAGCAGCAGATCAACATCACGGTGACGGTCCAGGCCACGCAGGAAGTCATTGAAGTGACCGGCGAAACGCTGGCACTCCAGACGGAAAATGCGAACTTGGCCACGGCCGTCTCCACCAAGCAACTCCGCGAACTGCCCGTAGCAGGCGGCGACCTCACCACGGTCGCGATGACCGTGCCGGGCGTGCGCGTGAACGTCAAGGGCGGATCGGGCAACATGAACGCCGACGGCGTTCCGGGTAGCACCGTGAATTTCACGCTGAACGGTGCGGACGTAATGGATCCGTACAACAATCTGAACAACTCCGGCGCCAGCAACAACCTGCTCGGACAAATGGAAGTCGCCGAAGCATCGGTGATTTTGAACGCCTTCTCCGCGGAGTATGGACGCCTGGCCGGCGGCCAAGTGAACCTCACGGGCAAGGGCGGAACGAACGACTACCACGTCAACCTGCTGTACAACTACAATGACGGCGCGTTCAACTCCAACGATTTCTTCAATAATCGCAACGGCGTGCCGTACGGACGCGCGGACGCCAATCAATGGGGCGCTTCGGGCGGAGGACGCATCCTCCGCGACAAGTTGTTTTTCTTCACCGATTGGGAATCGCTCCGCTACGTTCTGCCGAGCAGCGGCGTGGTTAGCGTGCCGACGCAGCAATTCCAAACGTACGTCCTTTCGCACGTGCCCTCGTCCTCCGTGCCGGTCTATCAGGATGCGTTTAACCTATGGAACGGCGCGCCTGGTTTGAATCGCGCGGTTCCGGTGACCACCGGCAACGGATCGTTGCAGGATTCCAGCGGACGCCTCGGCTGCGGCACCAAGGGTACTTTTACCGGTACGTTCGTGAACGGCGGTTCGGGTCCCAAGTTCGGTGTCGATGTCCCGTGCGCTCAGGCGTTCGGAACCAACGTAGTGGGATACAATCGCGAGTCGCTGATCATCGAACGCGTCGATTGGAACATCAACTCGAAGGAGAAGGTGGCCTTCCGCTACGAGTACGATTGGGGCTTGCAGCCCACCTCCACCAGTCCGCTGAACCCGGCCTTCAATTCCATCAGCTTGCAGCCGCAGCCGGCGGGATCGGTCATCATCACCAGCATCCTGACGTCGAGAATGACCAACGTCTTCAATGCGTCGGCGAGCCACTACATCGCGACCTTCGGCGTGGCTGATTTCGCGGGCGATCAGACCAAGATGCCGGTGATCATGACGTTCTCCGACGGCGGAACGAACTCCGGCAATTTTGCCAGCCTCGGCGCGGGCTTCCCGAACGGCCGCAACGTGGGCCAAGCGCAGTTCATCGACGATATCGCCTATCAGAGGGGAAGCCACAACATCAAGGCCGGTGTCAATTGGCGCTGGAACAAGCTGACGGTTACCAGCAACGACAGCGGCGCCTTCATCGGAACGTATGCGTTCTCCGATCTCACCGACTTCGCCAACGGCGTGGTCAACAAGACCGGAAAAGGCGACACGTTCTCGGAGAAATATCCGATCCTGGGCGCGGCGCACCTGCGCGAGTACTCGCTGAATTTCTACATTCAAGACGAGTGGGCCATCAACAGCAAGATCAAGGCGACCTACGGAATGCGCTTCGAGCGCGACAAGAATCCGTATTGCGTGGATCTGTGCATGTCGCGCGCCGAACCTCAATTCGGCATGGCCGGCTATCAGGGCGGCGCCGGTATCCCGTACAACGCGACCATCCAGAGCGGACTGGGATCGGCCTTCAAGAGCATCGATGGCATGATCTTCGAACCGCGCTTCGGAATCGCCTTTAAGCCGTTCGGCGACCGCAAGATGGTGATCCGTGGCGGAATCGGTCTGTTCTCCAGCTTGTTCGCGGGCAGCATCGCCAACAACATTTTCGGCAATCCGCCGGACGTGTTCACGCCGACCGTGTCGCCGGCGAGCAGCTCGGCCTCGTTCCCGGTGGTCGACGTTCCGACGAATCCGCTGAGCGCGGGCGCCGTGGCGCAGGCTTCGTACAACGCGTTCATCAACAACTTCAAGAGCGGTGGAACGCTGGCGCAGATCAAGGCGGCGTTGCCGGCCGGCGTGAGCTTCGCGTTGCCCGCGCTGTATTCGCCGCCCGACAATTTCCACGCTCCTCGCGTGTTGCAATGGAACATGGAAGTCGAGCAGCCCATCGGCACGAAGAACGTGCTCGCGGTCACCTACACCGGTAATCACGGTTACGACGAGCAGTTGACGAACGCCGATGCCAACAACTACTACTCGCCGACGAACTATCCAAACGGTTTCGGCGGATTGCCGAATGCGGCTCCCGATCCGCGCTTCCTGACGGTCAGCCAGGTGTTGACGCAATTCAAATCCAACTACGACGCCATGATCGTGCAGTTGCGTCATAGCTGGCAGTATGGCTTCTCCGGCCAACTCGGCTATACCTGGAGCCATGCGCTCGGCAACGTCGCGATTTACAATCCGAACTACCTGAACCAGGGGTACGGAAGCTTGAGCTTCGACACGCGTCACATGCTTTCGAGCGACCTCATCTGGAATTCGCCGAAGTTCTCGAATCCCGGCTTGCAGTGGGTCGCCGGCGGATGGAGCATCGGCGCGAAGCTGTACGCTTACTCCGGTTCGCCGTTCTCGGTGAGCAATTCTCAGTTGGCGGCCCGCGTCAATTCAGCGGACAGCAGCGGCAAGAACACCTTCTTGGCCGACGTTGTGAATCCGGGCATTCTGGGCGTTCACTGCACGAATGCCGCCGTGAACACGGCGTGCATCACCGCAGCGTCGTTCGCCACCACCGCCACACAAACCGACTGGGGAAACACCGCGCCCAACATGTTCTGGGGTACGGGATACTTCGACGTCGATACGCAGGTCACCAAGGCCGTCCCGATCAAGGAGAAGTACAAATTCGAAATCGGCGCGGGCTTCTACAACCTGCTCAACCATCCGAACTTCGCCAGTCCGAGCGGCAGCGTCACGTCGAGCGGCTTGGGCCTGATCACCTCCACGATTGGTCCTCCCACGAGCATCTACGGCTCGTTCGAGGGCGCGGGCGTTTCCGGCCGCGTGATCGTGCTGGTCGGGAAGTTCAGCTTCTAACGAGTCGCGCTAGCAGTACAATTGGAAACCGCCGGTCGGGGAACGATCCCGCCGGCGGTTTCGTCTTTCCTGGAAGAAATATGCGCCGATTCCTTCTCGCAATCAGCGTCACCGTTCTTTGTTCCGCTGAAAGTGGCCTGACCATCGAGAACAGGCGCACGGAACCCGGCCGCGGAACAGTCATCGACGTGGTGAATCACTACAGCGCGAGCGCCACGGCGTACGTGATCAAGTTCGATATTGTGAAGCAAGGCATCGTTTTCCCCATCAAGACTCAGTGGGTCGAAAGCATTCCCGGCGCGAGTACCAGCGGCGCGCTGGCTCCCGGAAAGTCGCGTACGTTCTCGACAGGCGTGGGACAATGGCCGCCGCCGGACCGCGTGCGCGTCGCCTGTGTGATTTTCGCGGACGGTGCGACAGAGGGCGAGTCGCCGTGCCTGCAACGGCTCGTGGGTGAGCGGGCCCGTGAGTTCAGCGATCTTCCGGAAGCCCGCACGCAACTGGTTCAGGTGCTCGCTGGAGCGCTTCCCGTTGATAAAGTCGTGGCCGATGCGAAGGCTGTGAACGAAAAGCGCAAGAAGACAGCCGAGGACAATGCCGCCGCCGCGCAAAAGGCCGTCGCGCGGCTCTTCAAAGCGTGGAGAGAGAACGTCCCGCCCGATTCCGATGAAGCAAAGTTTCTTGCCGCACAGGATTGGAACCTGAACAGCTACCTCGCCGGCGATATTGCGAATTCAATGTCGCGCGTATATCAGACCGTGATTGTGAACTTGGACAAGACCGGCAGCGATCCAACCTTGGCGATCAAGGGCGTTCTGAACATATTCGATCGCATGCAAGCGAACGCCCCGGCGAATCCGCCGAAACTCCCGTAGGACCCGCGTCCTCCGCACATCGCCGTGAAATGGCCGCCAGGCAACTGGCGGCCGTTCTGTTTTTCCGGTCGAAAGGGTTTCCGCCATGGCTGTCGTTCTAGGTGGTGGAGGAACTCTAAATGCCTTGCAAACTTTCAGTTGATCCAGCCAATTTCGCCTGTCCCTACAGTGCCACGGCCGGTGACACGATCACCCTCAAGATCAGAGACGAGACCGGAGCTGTCAAGTTCGAGTCGGCGAGCTACAACGGCGCGAACGTACCCATCGACGCCAACGGGCAAATCACGATCACCGTCGCGGCCGGCCATAACAAACTTTTCGTCATCTACAGGTTCAGTGACCCCGTCAATGGTTCCGGCACATTGCTGGAAGTCTGCGATCAAGAGTTGGCGTCGATTAGCGTCAACCGCCCGGCTGTTGCCTACATGATCTGCGCCTAAGGAGCCCCCATGAACAAATCACTCACTTTCACTCTTTTCATCGTTGGTTCCGTCGCTGCGATGGGCCAGCCAACGCCATCGGCTCAACCGCCTGCCCAACCGAAGTTTTCATGCCGGGGCTTGAACGACGTCCATAAGGCTCGCGCGAAATCAGCCGCAGAGTTGTCCAAAGCGATCATGACCTCTCTGAGAATCGACCAGACTCCTGAATGCTTCGCGAAAGTGCTCGCGACAGACAGCGACGTGGCGAAGCTGTCATTTGGCGATTTTGCCAAGGCGCTGGAAGCGAAGCGATCCGACAAGCAAGCCGGTTCATCGGCGGGCACGGGCGGATCAAGCAGCCTCGTGTCGAAGGGCGTCGTTGCGGAAACATTGTCGCTGGCGGCGGAATACGGCGCGCTCACCGAATCGACGAATCAACAGGTCGTCACCGTCCAAGGAAGTTTGGGAGGATTGGTTTCGCCGTTGGTTGGGGCGAACTTGCTTCGCTATTGTCCCACCGATTCACCAGACAAAGGCTGCGTTACCGCAAACGGTCTGCGTCTCTTGCGGCGGATTTCTTATGGAGTTTCGTTCGACACGAGCGCGAACTCCACTGGCACGACAGCCACAGCGCCTTCGAGTTCATCCAGTTCCACAACCGGGAGCTCGACCACTCCGGTCACTTTCTCGGCGAACGGCCACAACATCACCGCCTTCACGGGCAAGGTCATTCTTTGGAGTACTCGCGACGCCAGTTCGGATAAGTTCCAGACGAAGTGGAAAAACACGGTAAGCTCGGCGGGGCTGAGCGCCGCCGGCAGCGACCTTATGACCTCGTTGATCGCTTTTCTCGGCACGATCACGGTGACGCCGGAGGATGTAGCATGGTTTCCGACCGCCAGGGACGAGATTGCCCGAGAAGCCTCCAAAAGCGAGGCAGAGCTAACCAACGCTGATCTCGACGAACTCTGGCGGACGCACGCGACGGAATACGTCAACCGGTTGAAAAAGGCCCAGCCCGATATCGTCGCAAAGGCCGCCGACTTCCTGCGGAAGACCGACGCCTACCGCGCGGCTCAGCAAGAATTCATCGAGGACATCGCGAACCAACCGGTTCTCACCTTCGAATACGACGACAACCGTCCCGCCGGAAAGACGCCGACGTCAACGTTCCGCCTGATCTTCGACAAGACGCTCGATAAAGCAGGCAAAACTTCATTGACTGTCAACGCCGGCGCGACGATTTACAACACGGCGCAGATGGGCGTACCGGCTGGCGGCAGCCGTTTCCGCGATGCCCAAGTTGCCGCGCAACTCCAACACGACCTCGGCAATCTGCCGACCATAGGCGCCGCCTCGATCGCCGCAGCGTACTACTATCAGGACCAAACAACGGCGGATGCGTTGAGTGCGACGCCAGGGAATCCGGTGGCCGGCGTTACGTTTGTCGGATTGCCGAGCACCGCAACGACCGTCTTTGGACAGAAGGGCAACATCAACGTCTTCCAGGCGCGATTGGTTTTGGGAGCCGGTACAAGTAGCATGCGTTTTCCGATCGCGGTGAGCTGGTCGAATCGGACCGAACTGATCGCGAAGCCTACTTGGAAGGCGCAACTCGGGGTCTCTTACGATCTCGACTCGCTCTTTGCGAAGTAGATTGCGGAACGGGGATCGCGCGACTCTATGTGCGCGGTCCCTATGCCCGCCGCACGACTTCCGCCGACGCCGCAGTTCGCGCCGCGTGAATGTCGTCGACGTTGCCGATCACCAGCACCACGCTGTTGCCGCGGCAGATTTCGGCGTCGTGCGGATTGTAGCGGAAGGCTTCGACGCCCGGTTCGCGGAACGCCAGGCAACTGAGATTGTAGCGTTCCCGCAGACCCACTTCGCCGAGCGAATGCCCGACCCATGCGGAGTGGAACGGCACCGGAATTTCCTCGATCCGCAGCGTCGATTCGGTATCGCGAAGCATCATGTCGAGGAACGTCACTACGTTCGGCCGGATCATCTCGGAAGCCAAGCGCATTCCGCCAATCGAGTTCGGCGACACGGTCGAACTGGCGCCGGCGCGCAGCATCTTGTCGGCCATCTTCGCGTCCATGCAGCGGGCGACAATGCGCACGTTAGGATGCTTCTGACGTACCGTGACCACCACCACGAGATTATCTTTGTCGTTGGGCAGCGCGGGAATCACGCCGCCCGCAAAATCGAGGCCGGCGAGTTCCAGCACATCTTCGTCGCTGGCGTCGCCTTCGATGACCGGGACCTCGCCGTAGAGCTGCGCGACGCGCTCGAGGCGTTGCGGGTCGCGGTCGATCACCACCATTTCGCGATGGGTCTTTTGCAGCTCCTCGATCACCCGCAGGCCCGTGGTGCCCGCGCCGCATATGATCGTGTGATTCCGCAATGCTTTGATGCGCTTCAGCATTTTCTTCTTCCAGAATAACCGTTGCAGGTCGCCTTCCACAACAAAAGCGGTGCCCACCGAAAAGGTGTACAACATGATGCCTAAGCCGAAGATCAACACGAAAATGTTGAAGATCCGCAGCGCATGGTTCCTTGACGTGTCGACGATTTCGCCGTACCCCACGCTGGTGAGCGACACGACCGTCATGTAGAACGCGTCGAGCCACGATACGTTCTGGCCCAGCACGCGATATCCGACTGTCGCCGCCACCACCACCACCGAGAGCGCCGTCAGCGCCTTGTACAAGCGATTGCGATTGTCCATTTATATCGAATCAATCAGGCCGCAGTGTGAGTTTGTCGCGACCTTCGGCCGACGGCACAAACGATAGCTGCGCGCCTTCGCCCGCTTTCCACAGCGGAAATTGATCGCGATAGTGACTGGAGAGCGGATGCCCCGATTCTCCCGTGGTAATCGTCAACGTGGTCTTCTCGAGATCGCCGAAATCGACCACGAAACGCATCGACGGTCCCAGCGTGCGCGTGATTTGCTTCACCGTGTAGGCCGTACCGCCTTGTTCGAACGGTCCCAGGTTGAAAAGCCGCCTTGCGACGGGCAGGGAATTGCCGATGGGATGAAGCCACGTCATTTCCTGGATCTTGCCCCAGTGCCATTCTTCCATCTTCGGCGTGGCGAAGCGTTTTTCCAGCGCGACCATCGCAGCGGCCAACGAATCGGCTAGCAGTTGATCGTAATTCGGAACGCCTTCAGCCGAATCAAGAGCCGGAGTCTGGCTGGATGGGCCAGGCAACCATTGCGGCGGTCGATGGTCGATCACGTTTTCCAGGAACGCGGTTTGCATGTGCCAGTCGTAGCGCGCGTAAACATCGCCCAGCGGACCACGCAGCAATCGCTGCTTGAATTCCTCACGCGCGAAATGCGCCAAGCTCGCCGCGTAGGAATCGGCGCCGGCCACGCCGTCCCATTTGTTGAGTGCAGCGGCGGCTTCCGATAGTCGTGGATTCGGCTTGTCTTTCGTCTCCACGGCAACGGCGGCGGCCACCGCGCGCGCGATCTTCAGATGGTGCGCGTCGAACAAATCGACTTGGATGCGCCGGAAATCGTCGGGCGTGATCTTGTGCTTCTCCGCGGCCATTTTCGCCAGGATCTCGTTGATGCGATCGACGCGGTTCGGCGCTTCCCAGCGCGTCGCGACGACGTACGGATAATTGTCCGGCGTCACGCGCGCGTTGGCCGTGGCGATGAATCCTTGCGGCGGATTGTAGACGTGCGGAAGTTGGTCGAAAGGAATGTAGCCCTTCCAATCGTTGGAAGATTCGTTGCCGGTGAGCGGAAAACTGCCGTCACCCTTCGGACGAATAGGAATCAGCCCCGCGCCGTAATATCCGATATTGCCGGCGGCGTCGGCGTAGACGAAATTTTGCGCCGGTCCCGCGTAATCGCGCAGTCCCGCGGTGAATTCGTCCCAATTGGCGGCGGCGTTGATCTTCGCGAACGGAAATTTCCAAATGCCCGGCTCGGTGGCCACCCATCGCAGTGCGTATCGCTCGCCCGGCTGATTCACCATCAGCGGTCCATGGCGCGTGATGACCACGTCGAGTTCGTGATCGCGCTCGCCGCGAACATGGATCGCTTCGTGGCGCACTTGCGCGTCTTTCCATTCGCCGTCGACCAGATAGCGCCGCGGATTGTCGGGATCGAACGATTCGAGATACAAGTCCTGAACGTCCGCGCCGAGATTGGTCATGCCCCACGCGATTTTTTCGTTGTGGCCGATTACCACGCACGGCAATCCGGGCAGGGAAACGCCCGCCACGTTCATGCCAGGCGCCGAGAGTTGCACCGTATACCAAATTCCCGGCACGGAAAACTCGAGATGCGGATCGTTCGCCAGCATGGCTCTGCCGGACGCGGTTAGCGAGGGCGCCGCAACCCAATTGTTGCTGCCGGGTGTTCCTTCGGTGTGATCCGGCAGCCAGTCGAGCGTCAGCGATTTCGCCGCCGCAGCCGTGGCGCCTGGTAACGGCTGGCCCGGCGGCTCATCGTGATCTGTGCGCGTCGGCAACAACTCGGCGGTGCGATTCGGTCCCACGCGGCCGATCAGCGCGGTCTTCAGCAACTCGTCTTTCCAAGTTGTCGTGAGATTGCGGAACATGTGCAATCCGATCACCAGGGAATCGGACTCTTCCCACGGGCGCGGATTCAGTCCAATGAGTTTGAATTCTACCGGCAAGCTGTGCGCGTGCGTCGAGATGTACGCGTTCACGCCTTTCGTGTACGCCGTAATCCAGCGATGTTGGTCCAGCGGTAAGGTTTTCACCGCGGCTTCGGCGGCTTGCTTCATGCCGAGCGTGCGGGAATCGATGTCGAGCGGCAATCCGCGTGCGCCCGCGATTTCCGCGATCTCGCCGCGCGCGACGCGGCGCAACAAATCCATCTGCCACAAGCGGTCTTGCGCCGTAACGTAACCCTGCGCGAGATACAAATCGTCGAGCGATTGCGCGGTGAAGTGCGGAATCCCCAGGCGGTCGCGTTCCACCTGCACGGGAGCTTTTAGTTCAGGAACCTTGATCGTGCCAGTCGTCTTGGGCAGGGGAAGAACGAGGAACCAAACGAAAATGCCGGCGGCGGCCAGCACCACGAGCGCGGCGAGGGCCGCGATGCCGTAGCCGACGCGGCGCAAGATTACGTCGCGCGATAGCGGCGGTGCTTCGTGTTCAACGATGTCAGGAGAGGGTTCGAGCGAATCCACGCACTCCAGTGTAGCAGCAACCGCCGAACAAAAATGAAACCGCAGATAAACGCAGATCGCGGATGAGGCGCCATCCTATCTGCGTTCATCTGCGTTTATCTGCGGTTACTTGTTGTTTGTGTTTACAGCGCCTGGTTCCGTGCGACCTCGGCTTCCAACTCTTCAAATTGCGGACGGATGTATTTGTCCTCGCATTCCGGACAAATGCCGTGCGTGAAATCGGCGTCGGAATGCTCGGAGACATACGCTTCCACTTGGGTCCAGAGATTGTCGTCGTTGCGGATGCGTTTACAGTAACTGCAAATCGGAAGCATGCCTTGGAGTTGGCGGACTTCGGCTTGCAAATCGAGAATGCGTTGCGCCACAAAGAGGCGTGCGCGCAGCATGTCGGGATCGAATGGCTTGGTGAGGAAATCGTCTGCGCCTGCTTCGATGCCTTCCAGGTACGATCCTTTGCCGGCCATCACCGTAATCAAAATGATGTAGGTGTACTTTTGCCGGCCGAGGCCGCGGATCATCTGGCACAGCCGTACGCCATCGACTTCCGGCATGATCCAATCGGTGATTACGAGCGAGATGTTTTCCTTGCGGAAAATGTCCCAGGCCTCGCGGCCGTTGGACGCCGTCACAACCTGGTAGCCCTGCTGCTGCAGCAATCCTTCGAGCTTGCGGCGCGACACGGGATCGTCGTCGACCACCAGAATCTTTGTAGGGCTGTTCACATTGGGTACATCGGCTGAAAACGCGAAATCGTTAGGTAGGACAAGTGTCCGCGCTTGTCCATTTGCGCGCCGCCAGCGCCGCCGCGCCCAAGATTCCCGCGTCGTCGCCGAGGCGCGAGAGATAGAGCGGCACGCTACGGAATCGCGGCTGGCAAAAACTTTTTAACTGACCGGCAACATCGGCCAGGAACGGCTGACCTCCGGCGGCGCATACCTTGCCGCCCAGCACGACGGCCTGCGGTTCGTAGAGCACACAAAATGTCGCCAGACCCATGCCGAGCCACATCGCGGCGTCGGCCGCGACCTCGGGCTTTTCGATGCCACCGCGTTCGCCGATCGACCATCCGGATACTTTCGTCTCGAGACAACCGCGCGCGCCACACCGGCACGTCGCGCCGTGCGCGTCGACGACGATGTGCCCGGGATCGCCGAGGCTGCCGCCCGCAGGCCGCAGCAGTTCGCCGTTCGCCACGGCCGCCGCACCGATCCCTGTCCCGAGCGCGACCACAAGCAATCTCGTAACGCCGTAGTTTCCATAGCGCGACTCGCCGAAGGCCAGCGCGTTCAAATCATTTTCCATGCATGACGGCCAACCGAAGTCCCTCGCGAGTTCACGATCGATCGCCACGCCGCAGAGTCCCGGCAAATTGCTTGCTTCCGTGACGCGCCCTGCGGAATCCTGCAAGCCCGGCATGCCCACGCCGAGCGCGACCGCTGCGCCCTCCGCCGCAACGCGAGACACGGCCGCGCGAAACGCGGGCATCAGCGTCTCGGCACGCGAATCGTAGCCCGTAGGCACCACTTCGCGCGCCAGAATCGCCGCGGTGGCGGTGTCAACCAGCCCGATGCGCGCGCTGGTCCCACCGATGTCGATTCCGATCACGAGCGGCATGCTATTTCTTGGCCGTCTCGCGCAATAATTCCTTCACTGCCGCATCCAACTGGCTGTCGTGACCGCTGTAGCTTTCGCCGACGGGGCGCGTCACGGGAATATCCACGGGGCGTGGATGCATTTCCATCGGTTCGCCATTGCGCGTGGTGATGCGGATGAACGGCAAGCGCAACTGCGAGCCGTCGATCAGGCCCACGCCGCCCGTGTAGATGATCCAACCGGCCGTCGGCTCGCCGACCACCTTGCCCAGGCCGAGCGCGCGATACCCTTCGGTGAAATCCTCCGCATCGGAGAGGGAATGCTGATTGGTCACCAGAATCGTGGGCAATTCGAGCGCGCGCTGACCCAACGCGGTGCGCGCCGGCGCCGTCGCCGTGTCGCGCGGTGTCATGTTGAGGTAGTGGCGGCGCGCCAGAATATCGATCGCGTAGACGTTCACGAATCCACCGTTGTTGTTGCGCACGTCCACCACCACGCCCTCGCGCTGGTGCATTTCGGAATCGAGATCGAGCGTCATTTGCGCCAACGTGCCGGGGGACATGTCGATCAAGTGTACGTAACCAAGCTTGCCGCCGCTGGTTTTGTCGACGTACTCGCGGTTGTGATCCACCCACGCGCGGTACACGAGAGTCTTTTCGGCTTGCGTCGAAATCGGACGCACCACAAGCGTCTTCGTTTCGCCGGACGGCGATGGCGCCATCGAAAGCTCCACGCGACGGCCGGACTTGTGATCGAGGAGTTGATCGAGGTTCGCGCGCGCGCCGATTTTCTCGCCGTCGACGGCTATGAGATAGTCGCCGGCCTTCACACCCGCGAGCGCCCCGGGTCCCAGCGCGATCACTTCGCTGACTTTCAACCGGCCCGACGTTTCGAACTCCAGCCGATCGAAGCGCAATCCCAGTTTGCCCGTGCCGTCGCCGCCTCCGCCGCCGGGCGCGCCGATTCCCGAGTGCGACGCATTCAATTCGCCGAGCATCAGGGAAATGATGCGGCGCACTTCGTCAGGCGATCCCGCACCGGCCACGCGCGGCTCGTATTCGGCGCCCATCTTTTCCCAGTCCACGCCGTTGAACTTGGGATCGAAGAACGTGTCATGAATGTAGCGCCACGCTTCGTGGAAAACTTCCATCTTTTCGGTCGCGAAATCCACGTCCATCGCCGCCGTGACGCTCACGGCGCGGGGACGTTGCTGATCGAGGTTGTAGGATTGCACGCGCCCCTGTTCGAGGAAGTAAATCTCCTTGGAGTCGGGTGAAAACTGGGCGTCCGATTTTCCGCCGGGCGTCGACGTGACCTGCTTCGCCACCGGCCTCTCTCTGGCCAACTCGTCGAGCGAATACGTGTACAAATTGAATTGACCCGCGGCCGCCGCGGCGACGAGTAACGTTTTTCCGTCGGGACTGATCGTCGTTTCTCCGGCGTCGAGACCGAGCGGGATTAACGTGAGACGCTGGCGGATTCCTTCGAACTGGATTTCCACTTTCGGCGGCGTTTTGTCGTCGGCAGGTTTCGCGGCGCCTTTTGCGTCCGCTTGCGAGGCGTCGCCCGAAGGCTTCTTGTCCGGCGCGAACAGCTCGCGGAATTGATCTTCGCGGAACCTCGGTTCGCGCGGCACCAAATCGATCCGTGCGACTTGTCCTTCTTCGGTGCGCTGGCTCGACGTGAAGTAAATCGACTTGCCGTCTTTCGGCCACACGATCGAGGTTCCAAAAGAATTTGCGAGGTACGTCACTTGCTTCGACTCGCCGCCCTCGGCCGGCACGACGAACACGTTAGTGAAGTTCTTGCCCGATTGCGAAAGATACGCGATCCACTTACTGTCCGGCGACCACGCCACCGCTTGCCGCGACTCGAACGGCGCGCGTTCGAGAATCCCGTGAGCCACCACTTTCTGCGATCCGCCGTCGGCGTCCATCACGACGAGGTCCTTGCCGTCGCGATCGAACGCCAGCTTCTTTCCGTCCGGCGAAAAGTGCGGCAGCAGATCGGATTGGCCGCCGTTCGTAAGACGTTTCTCAGCGTTCGTAGAGAAATCGTAGAGATACACGTGTGAAATGCCCTCGCGATCGGAAACATAGGCGAGGCGCTTACTGTCGGGCGACCACTCGAGATCGCCGGCGCGGCCCGCCGCGTGCGTCACTCGGAAACCATCGCCGCCGTCTTTGGACGACGCGGCGAAAACCTCGCCGTGCGCGACAAACGCGATCTTCTTGCCGTCGGGCGAAAGCGCCAGGTCGCGAAATTGATTGCTCAACGTGAGATGCTCGACGGCCGGCGACGCCGGCATTCCGCGGCGCTCGATTTTCACGGGTGCGGCGGCGCCTCCGCTGGTGTTCATTTTCCAAATCTGAAAATCGCGTTCGAAAACAATCTCTTTGCCGTCGTAGGAAATGTTCGGCCACAAGACGCGGCCATTGGTGAACTTGGTCAGTTGCCGGGGTTGCCCGCCGACAGGCCGGAACCAGATATTCTCCGCGCCGCCGCGATCGGACATGTAATAAATGCCGCGGCCGTCTCCGGCCCACATGGGCCAAATGGTTTTCTCGCCGCCCGGCGTGTTTTCGCCGCCGGCGAATTTCTCATACGCCGGCGCGGGCGATGCGATGCCGCGCAACAGCCAGATTTCCGACTCGTCGAGATGGCTATGTCCCTTGCGCCACCACTGCGACGATGGCGTTCCGCGGGCCGTGATCGCCAGCATCGCGCCGTCCGGCGACGGCGCCGCGAAATATTCTGACGCGTAACGGTCGCCGGCCACTTGCATCGGCGTGCCGCCCTCGGAACTGACGCGATACACGTCCTGCATGCCGGAAATATCGCGCGCGTTCGAGGAGAAATAAATCCATTTTCCGTCATGCGACCATGCGTTGAGCTGTTCGGGCGCGTCGTCGAAGGTGAGGCGTTGGAGTTCGCCGGTGGAGAACGTCAGCACATAGATGTCGCCGCCGCCGGTGCGTGTCGAGACAAACGCAAGCCTTTTGCCGTCGGGCGAAAACAGCGGCCGCGATTCGGCGGCCGGATGCGACACGACCAGATGCGCTTCGCCGCCCGCCGCGGGCACGGTCCAAATGTCGCCGCCCGAGACGAAGGCGATCTCCGAGCGATCCGGTGAAAGGGCCGGTTCGAAAAAAGAAACTTTGGGATCCGCTGCGAAAAGTGTGAAGGGAAGTAATGTCGCAGTAAGGAACAAGACCGTGAGAATGATGCGTGGAGACATTCCCGTATTAAAGCACAACCGAAGGTTTTCTCCGCGTCTCTGCGTCTCTGCGGTAAGAAAACCTTCTGGCCTTTCGCTAAACCAAGTTCATCGGGATGCTCTTTGGACCCGCGGTTTTTTCAACGCAGAGACGCAGAGACGCGGAGAAAACCTACTCGACCTAGAACAAGCGCAAATATCCTTTTGCACGTTTTTCCACGTGAATGCTGTCGACGAACCGGACCTTTCCGGAGTCGTGCGACATCACGAGGCTGTGCGTGCGCACGCCGTCGCCGAAGAATCGCACGCCGCGCAGCAGGTTGCCTTCGGTGACGCCCGTCGCCGCGAAGAGAATTTCCTTGCCGGGCGCGAGATCGCGCGCGGTGTAAGTGGCGTCGGGGTCCTTGATGCCCATCGACTTGATGCGATCGCGCAGGGCTTCATCTTTCACGACCAGCCGTCCGAGAATTTCGCCGTTCAAGCAGCGCATCGCCGCGGCCGTCAGCACGCCTTCGGGAGCGCCGCCCGATCCCATGACGGCATGCACACCGGTGCCCGCGACCGCCGCCGAAATGCCGGCGGACAAATCGCCGTCACCGATCAGGCGGATGCGCGCGCCTGCTTGGCGAATGTCGCCGATCAATTTTTCGTGGCGCGGACGATCGAGCACGACAACGACGAGGTCGTCCACCTCGCGGTCGAAGCGCCGCGCGATGCGTTTGAGATTCTCGGCCACAGGTAAGTCGAGATCGATGACGTCTTTGGCCGGCGCGCCGACGATGATTTTCTCCATGTAGCAATCCGGCGCATGTAGCAATCCGCCGTGTTCGCTCGCCGCCATCACGGTGATGGCATTCGCCGTTCCGAGCGCGCAAAGGTTCGTGCCTTCGAGCGGATCGACGGCGATATCCACTTCGGGATACGCGTGGTCGCCGTTGACCGGCGGTTTTCCGACTTTTTCGCCGATGTACAGCATGGGCGCTTCGTCGCGCTCGCCTTCGCCGATGACGATAGTGCCGCGCATCGCCACGGTGTCCATGGTTTTGCGCATCGATTCGACCGCCACTTGATCGGAATGCTTCCGATCGCCCATACCCATCGTGTGCGCGCAGGCGATCGCCGCGTCTTCCACGATTCGCAAGAAAGAAAGAGACAGCTCACGTTCAACCATTCAGTTATTGTTTGCCGGATCGCGCGGGGATTGCAACTGTCAGTAGAACTAGGCGGTTGTATTTTTCTCTGTGCGCCTCTGCGTCTCTGCGGTAAAACAACCGTTAGCCTTTGATCTAACTGTTTTTTCAACGCAGAGACGCAGAGACGCAGAGGAACGCAGAGGAAGCTATACTGATTCCCATGGGCGAAATCCTACAAACTCCGATTGAGAATTACATCTCCACATTGATTCCTCCACGCGACGCCGTTCTCGCCGAGATGGAAGCATACGCCGCCGAGCACAAGGTGCCGATCATCGGTCCCGCGTGCGGATCGCTTCTGTATTTCCTGGCGAAGACCCTCGGCGCCAAGCGCATCTTCGAGATGGGATCGGCCATCGGTTACTCGACCATCTGGTGGGCGCGAGCGCTGGGCGATGGCGGGGAAGTGTTTTACTCCGACGGAAGCCAAGCCAACGCTGATCGCGCGGCCGCGTACATCAACCGCGCGGGCGTGGCGGCGCGCGTGAAAATGGGCGTGGGATACGCGCAAGACATTTTGCTCGCGACTCCTGGCGAATTCGACATCGTGTTCGTCGACGTCGACAAGCACTACTATCCGGAATGCTTCGAACTGGCGTTGCCGCGCGTACGCAAAGGCGGATTCCTGGTGGCCGACAACATCCTGTGGCACGGACTCGTAGTCGCGCCGCCGGAAACCGACGACACGCGAGGGATTTTGGAGTGGAACCGCCTGGTCACGACGTCGCCGGATTTGGTCACGACGATCGTGCCGCTGCGCGATGGCGTTACGGTGTCGCTGAAGAAGTGATGGTTATGACACTCGCCGTTGTTCGCCGCGCGCCCGATTTTCCTTATGCAATGCCTCCAGGAGCTTTGTGTAAGGAAGACCTGTCTCGCGCTTTCGACGCTCGATGAGTTCGGTTAGAGTAGTCAGTTTTCCGCCCTTCGCCGCCTCTTCCATCCATTCGGCGGTTTCGTCGCGATGCTCGTACCACCATTCGGCTTCTTCCGCTTCGGAATGAAACTTCGGGATCTCTCGTTTGATCATCGTCTGCCCTTTAAATAAACCTCGACATCCTTGGGCGTTGCGTCGTAAGCCGTGATCGGCCGAACCAGGCCTTTTCGAAAAGTGAAGAGAACTGTCAAGATTCGACCGGCTTTCGTCATGCCCACTATCTTGCTGCGCTCTTCCACCTCCAAATACTGGATGTCGAGCATAGCCGCATGCGGATCACAAATCGCTTGCTCCGCTTCCCCACGGCTTACAGCGTGGCGTGCCACGTGATCGTGGTTTGCATCGTCCCAGTCAAACTGTGGCTCCGCACTCACGACCCCTGTCGGCACCCGAACGATCCTATTTTACTCAAACAACGAGTCCACGTACAGCTTGGGATTGAACGGCACGAGATCGTCGCGCTGTTCGCCGATTCCCACGTAGCGGATCGGCAAATTCAACTCTCGCGCGATCGCCACGGCGACGCCGCCTTTCGCCGTGCCGTCGAGTTTGGTCAGCACGATGCCGGTGACGCCCGCCGCTTGCAGAAACTCGCGAGCTTGCAAGACGCCGTTTTGTCCCGTGGTGGCGTCAAGGATCAGGAGCACCTCGTGCGGCGCGCCGGGAATCAGGCGCCCCGCAGTGCGTTTCATCTTTTCGAGTTCCGCCATCAAGTTGGACTTGTTGTGCAGGCGGCCGGCTGTGTCGACAATCACGTAATCCACGCCGCGCGACTTCGCGGCGGCCAGCGCGTCGTAAAGCACCGCGCTGGGATCGGCGCCCGGCTTTTGGCGGATCATTTCCGTATGCGAACGCTGCGCCCACACTTCAAGCTGTTCGTTGGCGGCGGCGCGGAAAGTGTCGGCGGCGCACAAGAGCACCTCCTTGCCGTTGCCTTTCAGTTGATGCGCGAGTTTTCCGATCGTGGTGGTCTTGCCGACGCCGTTTACGCCAACAAGCATCAATACGACAGGGGGTTCGGCCGTGGGATTCGCGGGCGCGCCCGATCCCGAGCGCGTGAGGATGCCGAGCAACTCATCCTTTAAAATGTCCCGCACTTGCGTGGACGTATCGCCGGCCTGCGCCGTCGTTGACGACGCGCGCGTTTTCACGGCCTTCAGTAACTCCGTTGTCGTTGTGATCCCCAAATCGGCGGCGAGCAGCGTCACTTCCAGTTGATCGAGCAGCGCTTGATCGACTTCGATTTTTCCGCGTGTCGCTTCTTCCAGTTTCGCGGCCAGCGTGTCGCGCGTGGACGTCACCGCCTTCTTGAAGCGATCAAAGAGACTGGGCGGGGGAGGCGGGCCAAACAGCGATTGAATCGGCATCGTGAAGAGTCAATCATATCGCGGATAGGTCCAAGATCTGCGGACCGAGCGCCGCGAGAAAGCTGCGGTCGTGCGACACGGCGATGATCGTGCCAGGATAGCGAATCAACGCTTGTTCCAGCGCTTCTTGCGCTTCGATTTCCAGATAATTTGTCGGTTCGTCAAGCAGCAGAAGATTTGCGCCGCACGAGAGCAGTCGCGCCAACGCGGTCTTTGCGCGCTCCCCGGGACTCAGCTCGCGCAGCGGACGCGCGATGCAGTCGGGCCGGACCTTCAGGCAGGCGAGCATCATGCGACTCAGCGTTGAAGTGCTGCAAACGTCGATTGGCGTGCGATCGACGTCGAGCGCTTCCACTTCCTGCGAGAAGTAACCGGTGTCGACGTTGGCGCCGAATTGCACTTCGCCGGTCGTCGCAGGTTCCAGCCCGAGCAAGATGCGCAGCAGCGTGGTTTTCCCGGATCCGTTCGCTCCGGCGATGGCGAGTCGCGCGCCGCGCGGCAGATGGAAGGTCACGTTTGCGAAGAGCGCGCGGCTGCCGAACGATTTTCCAAGATCACGAGCGGAAAGGGCGATGTCTCCCGAGCGGCGGACCGCCGAGAAATCGAGGTCCGGAATCGGTTGTTCGACCCACGGCTTTTCCACTTCCTCAAATTGCGCCGCGCGTTCCTTCAAGAGTCGCCCGGTGCGCGCGACCTTCTTGGCTTTGCGCGCGTAGAAATCGTTGTCGCCTTTTTCGCCGGCCGGGGGCGCCGAGATCTTGCGGGCCAGCGCGGCGCGACGTTCGCTGGCGCGCTCGAACGCGGCTTTGCGCCGTTGCGCGCCTTCGTACTTGTCCCACGCTTGACGCTCGAGCACCGCGCGACGCTCTAAGTAGTCGCGATAGCCGCCGGAAAGACGCGAGCTGACCCACGGACTATTTCGATCACGCCTGATGCCACGCGATCAAGCAGCGTGCGGTCGTGCGATACGAAGACACACGCGCGCCCGTGATCACGGCGCGTTAATTCTTCTTCGAGCCACTGGCGACCGGCAATGTCGAGGTGATTCGTCGGCTCGTCGAGCAGCAGCAGATCGGATGGTGTGAACAACGCGCGTGCCAATGCCGCGCGTGTCCGCTGGCCGCCGCTGAGACACGCAAGCGGCAGCGAGCGGTCGCCGGCGCTAAAGCCGAATCCACCAAGAATGCGTTCGGCACACGATTCCGCCGCGTAGTCCTCGGGATCGCGGTTGGCGGAGAGCACGTAGTCGAACAGCGTGAGCGCCGCATCCGGTGCGGAGGTCTCCTGCGACAAATACGACACGCGCAGTCCACGCCGCCGGATCATTGTGCCCGATGTCGACTGCAACTCTCCGGAGAGCAACTTCAGCAGCGAGGATTTGCCCGCGCCGTTTGGTCCCACCAGCGCCAAGCGATCGCCCGGATCGACGGCAAACGTGAGGTCGCTGAAAAGGTCGATGGTAGACGGGTAATGAAAAGAGACTTCCGAAACGGTCAGTAATGACATGGCCCACCGGCAGATGTGCCGGGATTACAGCGAGGTTGCGGTGAACGGACGGGGCGATGTCGTTAGATTTTCACTGTGAGATAAGGATACCACGGCCGGCGCGCATTTGCAGTTGTCAGAACCATTCGCGGTAGCGAATGGGCTCGCTGGCCTGTCACCCAACGCAGACGTCCGAGCTTGCGGACAGGCCAGCGCGCCCATCCGCTACCGCGGATGGTTCTGACAGCGCATGCGGCCCACACGCGTTGAGTTATAATTCTTTTGTGCCCACAAAATTTGGCGTGGTTGTTTTTCCTGGCAGCAACTGCGACGATGACGCGCTCCAGGCCGTGCGCCGTGGTGTCGGCGGTGTCGCCGATTTCATCTGGCACGGCTCGGAAGATTTGAACGGCGCGGACGTCATTATTCTTCCCGGCGGATTTGCCTACGGCGACTACCTGCGCACCGGCGCCATCGCGCGATTTTCTCCGGTGATGTGCTCGGTTGCGAAGTTTGCGGCGAGCGGGGGAGTCGTATTGGGCATTTGCAACGGATTTCAGATTTTGCTCGAAGCCGGATTGCTACCCGGCGCGATGCTGAAGAATCGCGGATCGCATTTTGTCTGCAAGCCCGTCGCGATGCGCGTGGAAAATAATCGCTTACCGTTCACGTCGGCGTACGAGATGGGTCAGCGGGTCACATTTCCCATCGCGCACGGCGAAGGAAATTACTTCTGCGATCCTGAAACGTTGCGCGAACTGCAACGGCGCGATCGCGTGGTCCTGCGCTATCTAGACAATCCCAATGGATCGCTCGACGACATAGCGGGCATCGCGAACTGGGACGGCAATGTGATGGGATTGATGCCGCATCCGGAACGCGCCGCCGATCCGCTGCTGGGATCGTCGGACGGCTTGGGGATTTTCAAGTCCTTAGTTGGCGCCATGAGCCTGACAGCACAATGACGATCACACCGGAGCTGGTGGCCGAACACCAGATCACGCCTGAAGAATACGAAAAAATCCTGCGCCTGCTCGGCCGCGAGCCGAGTGTCACCGAACTCGGCATCTTCAGTGTGATGTGGAGCGAGCATTGCTCGTACAAAAGCTCGCGCGCGCTGCTGAAGGGACTGCCCACAAAAAGTTCGCGCGTGCTTCAAGGACCCGGCGAGAACGCCGGCATCATCGACATTGGCGGCGGATGGGCGTGCGCGTTCAAGATCGAATCGCACAATCATCCGAGTTTCGTCGAACCGTTTCAGGGGGCGGCCACGGGCGTCGGCGGAATTTTGCGCGATATTTTCACCATGGGCGCGCGGCCCATCGCCGTCATGGACTCGCTGCGCTTCGGGCCGCTCACGGGACCCAATGGCGCGCGCAACGCGCGAATCTTGCAGGGCGTGGTCGGCGGCATCGGACATTACGGCAACGCGTTCGGCGTGCCGACGGTGGGCGGGGAAGCGGTTTTTGAACCGTGCTACAGCCAGAATCCGCTGGTGAATGCGTTCGCGCTGGGAATTTTCCGCGCCGACGGAATCTTTCGCGGCAACGCGTCGGGCGTGGGAAATCCCGTGATCTACGTGGGTGCGCGCACGGGCAAGGACGGCATTCACGGCGCGACGATGGCGTCGGCGGAGTTTTCCGCGGACGATGAAGAATCGCGCGCCAAGCGGCCCAACGTGCAAGTGGGTGATCCGTTCATGGAAAAATTGCTGCTCGAAGCGTGCCTGGAAGCGATGAAGACCGGCGCGGTGGTGGGCATCCAAGACATGGGCGCCGCGGGACTGACCTGTTCGACGTGTGAAATGGGCGGACGCGCCGGCACGGGCGTAGAAATTGAAATCGACTTGGTGCCGCAGCGCGAGACGGGCATGACGCCGTACGAAATCATGCTCAGCGAATCGCAGGAGCGTATGCTTCTGGTCGCCGAGCGCGGACGCGAGCACGAAGTGCTGAACGTTTTCTACAAATGGGGATTGCAAGCTGTAGTGATCGGCGCGGTGATCGGCAATCCGCACATGCGCGTGAAGCATCACGGACAAACGGTGGCGGACATTCCTAACGCCGCGCTCACCGACGAAGCGCCGATTTATCAGCGCCCGCGAGAAACGGCGAAAAGACCCGTGCCGATGGATCCGCCAGTGGAAATTCCCGAGCATTCCGACTACTTGGGGGATTTGAAAACGCTGCTCGCCGCGCCGACGATTGCGTCAAAGCGTTGGATTTGGGAACAGTACGATTATTCCGTTTGCACGAACACGATGGCCGGTCCCGGCGGCGACGCGGCGGTGTTGCGCCTCAAGGAAACCGGCGGCGCGCTGGCGATGTCGCTCGACGGCAATGGCCGCTACTGCTGGCTTGACGCGCGTGAGGGCGCGAAACTCGCGGTGGCCGAGGCCTGCCGCAACGTCAGCGCCGTCGGTGCGGAGCCGCTGGCGGCGACGAATTGCTTGAACTTCGGGAGTCCCGAAAACCCGCAGACCATGTGGCAATTCGCCGAAGCGGTCGGCGGAATGAGCGAAGCGTGCCAGGCGCTCGGTACGCCGATCACCGGCGGCAATGTGAGTTTTTACAATGAAACGTTAGGCGACCCGATTTATCCCACGCCCGTCATGGGCATTGTGGGATTGCTCGATGATGCGCATCAAGCGATCGGAAGCGCGTTTCGAAACGCCGGGAGAATCGTTGCCTTGCTCGGTGAATTCGGCGATGCCAAAGACGCGGTGCGCTTTGGATCGTCGGAGTACGCCAAGAACGTTCTCGGCAGTGTGTGGGGATTGCCGCCGAAGCTCGATCTCGATTTCGAGAAGCGCGTGCAAGCGTGCTGCCGCGGCCTGGTGCGCGCGGGCGTCATCGAATCGGCGCACGACGCGAGCGACGGCGGCATCGCCGTGGCGCTGGCGGAATGCTGTTGGGGCGGCACGGGCGCGATGGTGGTGTTGCCGGGGCGGCCTTCCGTGATTGGGCTGTTTAACGAAACACCAAGCAGATATATTGTGAGTGTCGCGAAAGAGAATTGGGCCGAGGTGGAAGCGGCAGCGGCGCGGCACAACGTTCCGGCGCGCAAGTTGGGATTCACGGGCGGCGATCGGCTGGAGATCAACGGCGCGATCAGCGCGCCGGTCGCGGAGTTGAAGGAAGTTTGGGAGACGAGTTTGGAAAAGTTACTGACCGCTCACAACTAACCCACCATCATGTGCGCAATCTTCGGCGTCTACAATCACGCAGAGGCGGGTACGGAAGCGTACCTCGGTTTGTGCGCGCAGCAGCATCGCGGCCAGGAGAGCGCGGGCATCGTCTCGTGTAATAACGGTGTTTTCCATGCGGAAAAAGGCATGGGCCACGTCGCGGACATTTTTTCCAAGCGCAAACTCGCGAAATTGCTGGGAACGGCGGCCGTGGGTCACACGCGCTACGCCACGGCCGGTGAAACGGCGCTAAAAAACGCGCAACCGCTCACAGTCGATTGCAACAAGGGCGTGCTGGCGCTGGCGCACAACGGAAATCTGACCAACGCTCACGAAATCCGTTCGCGTTTAGAGGCCAGCGGCTCGATTTTCCAAACCACCTCCGACACCGAAGTGATCCTGCACCTGATCGCCCACTCACGGGAGAGCGATTTGACCGCGGCGATCTCGGAAGCGTTGAATCAAGTGGAAGGCGCGTACTCGCTGATCTTGCTCAGCGGCAATCGCCTGTACGCGATTCGCGATCCGCGCGGATTTCGTCCCCTGGCGCACGGCGTGATGCCGGATGGCGCGCATGTTGTTGCGTCGGAAACCTGCGCGTTCGATTTGATCGGCGCGCGTTACGAGAACGACGTGCGGCCCGGCACCATGTTGATCGCCGCGCTTGATTCTGACGGCGCCGGCGGTGTGAAGGAAGAGCGTTTTGCGGAAGCCCTGCCGCCCGCGGCGTGCATCTTCGAGCACGTTTATTTCTCGCGTCCCGACAGTTTGGTTTTTGGACGCCCCGTTTATCGCTCGCGCGAGGCGCTCGGGCGGTTGCTCGCGCGCGAGGCTCCCGCGGCCGCTGAAATCGTTGTGCCGGTGCCCGATTCCGGAACCGCGGCGGCGATCGGTTACTCGGCGGAGTCGAAACTACCGTTCAAGTGGGGATTGATCCGCAGCCACTATGCGGGACGCACCTTCATCGAGCCGGAGCAATCGATCCGTGACTTCGGCGTAAAGTTGAAACTGAATCCGGTGCGCGAAATTCTCGAAGGCCGCAGCGTTGTGCTGGTCGACGATTCCATCGTGCGCGGGACAACTTCGAAAAAAATCGTCCGTATGGTGCGCGAAGCGGGCGCGCGCGAAGTTCATGTGCGGATCAGTTGTCCGCCGACGATTTCGCCTTGCTATTACGGTGTGGACACGCCGACGCGCGGCGAGTTGATCGCGGCGAATCTCTCAGTGGATGCGATCCGCGAATTTATCGGCGCGGATTCGTTGCAGTATCTTTCGCTCGACGGATTGCACGCCGCCGTGGAGGACTCCCCGACGTCGCGTTTCTGTAGCGCCTGCTATACGGGTGAGTATCCGACCAATTTGGTCCAAGAGAGCCAGATCGGAAGATGCCGCGGATAGGTTTGCACGCCATGAGACAATAGGCGGTCATGGCGAGATTCCTTTCGATCCTGTGTGCGGTAGCCCTGCTTGTTTCGACCACTGATTTGCCCGCCGTGTCTGCGGCAGGACCAACGGTCACCGCCATCTTGAGTGCCGCGCCGATGGCGCAGGTCACGGGCAACTTGGCGCGCGGCGAGTTAATCAGCATCTACGGACTGGGTCTCGCGACCGGTACGTCCAGCGCGACAACCGTACCTCTGCCGACAACTTTGGACGGCGCCACCGTTTCCATAGGTGGCATACCGGCGCCGATCGCATTCGCCAGTCCCACGCAGTTGAATGTGCAAGTGCCCTTCGAGATACTCCCGGCTACCACTGCGGTCAATGTCATCGTTACGGTGGGCGGGGTCAGCACTCCGCCGATCATCATGAATCTGGTGACCCAAGATGTTGGCTTGTCTTTTGCGGAGTATCTTCGCGATAGCGGTGGGCCGCAAGGGTTTCCCGTGACCGCGACGAACACAGCGGTGGTGCAAGCGCCGGTCGGCTCGACGCTGGCGTTATTCGCGTACGGTTTGGGCGCGGTGCAGCCGTCGATCGCCAGTGGCGCGCTTCCGCCTTTCACCGGCGTTACCATCAACGCGGTGGTCAATCCGATTGTCACCATTAACGGTGCGGCGGTTCCGGTGGTCCAATCCGAACTGGCTGGAGTTGGCGTTTACGAAGTGTTCGTGACGATTCCTTCCACCGCGTCCGGCAATTTGACCGTCGTGCTGAGCGGCGTGTCCGGCGGATCGCTCGGTCCGACAGGCGTCACCGGCGCGACCGGCGCGACGGGATCCACTGGACTGGCGGGCGCAACGGGACCGACGGGTGCGCAAGGTGCGAATGGAGCGAATGGCGCGACGGGACCGCAGGGTGTTGCGGGATCCGCGGGACCCGCGGGTCCAACGGGTCCGCAAGGATTTCAAGGAATCCCGGGACCGCAGGGTGTCCAAGGGACGCAAGGCATTCAAGGCTCGACCGGGTCGACGGGAGCAACCGGTCCGACCGGAGCCACAGGATTGAATTGGCAAGGTGCGTGGAGTTCCACCGGAACCTACAAGCTGAATGACGCGGTCAGCGTCGGCGGCAGCAGTTATATCTCGTTGACCAACGCAAACTCGAACAACGCTCCGGCGACGAGTCCGTCGTCGTGGGCCTTGCTCGCGCAAGTGGGCGCGACGGGCGCGATCGGCGTGACAGGCGCAACTGGCGCGACGTCGACCGTCGCCGGACCCACGGGTCCAGTCGGTTTGCAAGGCGCCACGGGACCGACCGGTGCGGCGTCGACGGTCGCGGGACCAACGGGTCCAGTCGGTTTGCCAGGCGCCACGGGACCGACTGGTGCGGCATCGACGGTCGCCGGACCAACGGGTCCGACAGGTGTGCAAGGCTTGGTGGGACCGACCGGCGCGGCATCCACGGTCGCGGGACCAACGGGGCCGACGGGGACCCAAGGTCCGGCGGGTCCAACAGGCGCGGCGTCGACTGTCGCAGGGCCAACGGGTTCGACTGGCGCGCAGGGAAATCCAGGCGCCACGGGCGCAACCGGCGCGGCGTCAACGGTTGCGGGACCAACAGGTCCGACCGGTCCAGCGGGAACGCCGGGTACCACCGGCGCAACAGGCGCCGCATCAACCGTTGCGGGACCTACAGGTGCGACGGGATTGCAAGGACCAACAGGACTGCAAGGAGCAACCGGGGCGACCGGCGCAGCGTCGACGGTCGCAGGACCCGCCGGCCCCACCGGACCAACGGGCGCGGCGTCTACCGTCGCGGGTCCAACGGGACCAACCGGATCGGGCAGCGGTTCGCTGGTATTTGTCGCGAGTCTTGGCCAGGGGACCCAAGCCAACGCCGCAACTCTCACCACAAACTCGGGCGGAATGGCTTCGACCGGCGCGTTGATGCCGATCTCCGGCTATCAGCCGAGTGCGGTGCTGATCGGCCAGCTCAACGCCAACAACGGTCTCGCCTATTTCAGCAACATTTATGGCGGCTTGCTGCAAGTGATGCCATCGACGATGACGTTCACGAAGATGCAAGCGGTGATCAATCCGCAGAATACGGTGATCTTGATCGGTGTGACCCTTACGATCACGGCGCAGCTTTACCGGTTTCAGCGGCAGGGCGGAAGCGGACAATTGGTAACGGTTCCCGGCGCGGCATGCACGTTTACCGATGCAAGCACATTGCAAACGCCCAATCCGACGCAGACCTATAGCAACATCGTTCCGCCGAGCGAACTCGGCGTTTGCAACACAACGTTCTCGGCGACGATTCCGCAGGGCGATTCGTTAATGTGGCTGATCAGCATGACGTCGTCTACCAATGGTAACGCGTCGTTGACGCAGAGTCTCCCAGTCGACGTGTCGATATCGCTTTCGCAGTGATAGGAACCACACATTTTTCAACCACAAAGACACAAAGGACGCAAAGAAAACCAGGACTTGAAGGCCTTGGTTTTCTTTGTGTCCTTTGTCTTTGTGGTAAAAGACGCGTGATTATTTTTTCTTCGCCGGCTTCTTCGCGGGCTTCGGAGCTTCCACCGGCTTCGGAGGCTCTTCCGGCTTCACGTTCAGCTTCATCGCGCCGGCCCTTTCCATCGCCTTGAAATAGTCCATCACGTCGGCGAGCAGCACCGGTTCGAACTCGCCGGAAATGAAGTTGCGAATTTCAAGGACGCTCTTGCCTTTCGCAAGTTCCGCGTTCAACTCGCTCATCTGATGTCCCGGGATCTTCGCGGCTGCCGCGGCCAGTTCAGGATTCGGCGCGCCGCCGCGACCACCGCGACCGCCCCCGCCGCCTCCGCCACCGCCTGCTCCGCCGCGACCACCCGCGCCGCCCACGCGTTCGGGATACGTGCGCGCCGCTTCTTTCTCAAGCGCTGAAGCTTCCGGCATTTTGTCGCCGGGCTCGCCCATCATCGCGGCTTTCTGCTTGAAGACCAGCATCACTTCGTTGTGCAGCGCCGCGGCACGCCCGTCGATCGACGCCGCGAGGATTTCCAGTTGCTTCTTCGCCGCCTCCTGATCCTTGAAGAGCACCGACGCCGTGCGGATCACGTCCTTCTCGACGCCCGCTTGATGATTGACGGCGTTGTGCGCGTCGCGGTGACCGGCGTCGAACGCCGCCGCGTCCGTCGCATCGGTCATGTAGCCGAGACCCTTGCGCAGCGATTGCCCCATGCGCTCAGCGCCGCGCGCGAGAATCTCGGCGGTCACGCGTTCGGCCATCGCGTCGTCGGCGGTGGCGAGAATTGTCATGTCCGCCGTCGCGACGACCGCGGCGCGCTTGAATTGCGTGGGATCGAGCTTGTCCGGCGTGTCGCCCGAGGAGTGATACCACGGATCGGGCCACGTCGAGTAGATCACCGCGGGAATTCCGTGCTGCATGTACGTGGCGTGATCGGACGATCCGTAATATTTCTCCACGAGGAAGTAAAACGGGTCGCGGCTGCCGTTGGGCGAAATCACCGGCAGCGTGAAACGATAGCCATTGGCGCGATACCGCAGGCGCTCGCGATTCAGATTGCCGATGAACTCGAGCGTGCTTTGCGCGATGTCGTTCAGGAAACTCGGAAAACTGTCGGGCGTGCGGTGGAGCGTCCAAAAACTTCCGCCTTTCGCGAGCCCCAGGCCTTCCATGTCGAAATTCAGGTCGGCGATCAAGCGTTTTTCGTGATCCTTGTGCTTGTTGAGCCACGCGTTCGTGCCGCTTATCTCCGGGACCCATAGAAAATGGATCGTGCGCTTCGGCTTCGGCAGCAATCCTTGCTGCACCAAACGAATGTACGCGCGCCCCACTTCGAGCGTCAGCGCGCAGCCGGAATTATCGTCGTTGGCGCCTTGTTTGATGTAACCCTCGTATAAGTGACCCGAGACGACCACCTCTTGATCGCTCGATCCATCGCCGGGAATTGTGGCGTGGACCACTTCCATCTCGCCGGGGAATGTTTCCGCCTTCACAATCGACCGCAGCGTGATTTTTTCGCCGCGACTCAAGCGGGCGGCCAACTCGCGTCCCACGCGCGGCGACACTTCCCAGCCGAATCCCGGCTTCGGATTGGCGTTAGCCATGTTCATGGGCGGGCTCGGTAGAATGCTCGACCACACACCGATATCGGAGTATCCCTCGGGATACATCACGCTGTAACTCATCACGCCGACGGCGCCGCGTTGGAAAACGGCTTGGATTTGCAGCGCGCTGCCGCTGGCGGAGCCAAGCACGATTTTGCCTTTGACATCTTTGCCGTTGTAATCGTCAGGGCGCATACCGTTGCCCACGTCAATCAGCTCGGCGGTCACGTCGCCCGACTCGCTGTTGTTCATCAGCGAAATGTGGACGTCGTGGATGTCGTAAATCTTGGAAAGATTCGGCTTCACTTCCCACAGTTCGCCTTGAAACGCCTGCCAATCGCGCCCGCCCGACTCGAACGATTCGGTTTCCACGTTCGAATAGCCGTACTCGCGGGCGAACCGCATCATCACTTCGCTTTCGCGGAAGTGTCGCGCGCCTTCGCCATACTCCTCGCGATCGCGGACGCGCGGGTAGGGCACCAGCTCCAGGACGTGGTGCATCGCGCGATCGCCGGACGCTTCGTTGATGATGGCGCGCATTTGGTCCCATGTGAGCAGAGTGCGGTCCTCGCGCTCCTGTGCGAAGGCCAAGACTGCCGCGAGCATCGGCAAAACGCAGAGTAATCGTTTGAGTGGGGTGGTTCTGATCATAGGCGCATATTCAACCACAATGTAGCCGCGAAGACAAATGCCGTATTCGGAAAAGGATTGACCGCGTCATTCAGCAGTTTTACAGGTAGCGGATGATCGAAAGATTTGTTTCCGACAAACCGTTTTCCATTTACATTGGAACGCAGATCGTTCGCACGACCGCATTTCACAGGTCCTACCAGTTGTAGTTGGGTACGAGGGGCGCAAGGAACGAAAAACGTGAGCCGACAGGATACCGGTGCGTATTCGCGCGTAGCCGCTTCGCTTGGAGGCGTTGGCCTCCTCACGTTCCTTTTCGTCAGTGTGATTCCCGCCAATACCACAACGATCGCTTTGGCGTACATGCTGCTGGTGTTGTGCATTTCCGCGGTTTGGTCGCGCGTGGAAGCTTTGACGGTCGCGTTCGCCGCGGGATTGGCGCTGGACTATTACTTTCTTCCTCCCATGGGATTCCGGATCGCCGCGCCCAGCGATATTGTGGCGCTGATCTTCTTTGTCGTTTGTGCGCTCATTGCCAGCCACTTGTCGCTCACCGCCCGGGAACGCGCCGCGGAAGCGAACTTGCGCCAAGACGAAATGGCCCGGCTCTACGCATTGGGCCGCGCGTTGATGCTGTCCATCGATGAGAGCGAGCCGGGCGGCGGCGTGACGTCGCAAATCATGCAGCTCTTCGGCTTTCCCGGCGTAGCGCTGTATGAGCGCGCGGGAAACCGCATCTATCGCGACGGCAACACGGCCGTGCCGATCGCCGACGATCTATTGCGCTCGGGCGTGGTGAATACGCCGCCGGCCGGCTGCGTGGTTCTCGCGCTGGCGCATGAGGGAATGTCGCTGGGCACGCTCGCCATCCTCGACAAGGGAACGTCGCCGATTACGCTGCACGCCATCTCGAACCTGGCGGCGGCAGCGTTATTCCGCGCGCAGCGCCTGCGAACGGCCCGCACGCAACCGAGCCCGCAGGCAACCTAACGTACTCCCCCCGAAAACCCTGATAGGATTCTGGCGTGAACGGCGCAAAGCTCCAGGTGGGTGCGGTCGCCATGCGCATGGCCGGCGCGCTGGGGATCATCTTTCTCCTCACCTTTCTTTTCTTCCGTGTGATTTCGGTCAACGCCACGACGGTGGCGCTTTCCTTTCTCTTAGCCATTCTCGGCATCGGCGCGATGTGGGGACTTTGGGAAGCGATCCTGGCGTCGGTCACTGGGATGCTGGCGTTCAATTATTTCTTCCTGCCGCCCGTCGGGACGTTCACCGTGGCCGATCCGCAGAATTGGGTTGCGCTGTTTGCGTTTCTCTGCACGGCGGGCGCGGCGAGTCATCTCTCTTCGAACGCGCGCGGACGCGCCCTTGAAGCCGAGCGCCGCCGCCGTGAGATGGAACGCCTCTACGCCGTGAGTCGCGCGTTCATGCTACAAGGCGGCGACACCGGATTTCCCGCGGCGGGTGACGGGATCGCCAGCCAAATGCCGTACCACATCGCGCAAGCGTTTGGATTGCCGGCCGTGGCGCTCTACGAGCGTTCCAGCGACAAAGTTTTTCGCGCCGGTCACGAAGAACTGCCTGCCGCCGACCACAAACTGCGCGACGCCGCATTGCAAGGCACCGAGTGGGCCGATCCGCACACCGGCGTGCGCGTGATTCCCGTGTCCTTGGGCGGGATGCCGCTCGCCAGCATTGCCGTGCCCGCCGGCTGGATCTCCGACGTCGCGTTGCACGCCGTCGGGAACTTGGCGGCGATCGTGTTGGAACGTTCACGCACCCAGGAACTGGCGATTCACGCCGAAGCCGTGCGCCACAATGCGCAACTGAAGTCCACGCTGCTCGACGCGTTGGCGCACGAGTTCAAGACGCCGCTCACGTCGATCAAAGCGGCGGTGTCCACGGTGTTAGAGGAAGGCGGCGCGCCGTCGAAGGAACTGCTGGCAATTGTGGAGCAGGAAACCGACCGCTTGACGGCGCTGGTGACCGAAGCGATCCAGATGGCGCGCATCGAGGCAGGGAACATCCGCTTGGAACAGCACCCCATGCGGCCTACCGACTTGATCCGCACGGCGCTCGAGGGGATGGGCGCGGCGTTGGCCGATCGCGAGATCATCGTGCAAGCCGACGCCGCGTTGCCGTGCGTCCTGGCCGACGGCGAAATGATCCGCTTGGTGATTCGCCAACTCGTCGGCAATTCGCTGAAGTTCGCGGCGCCCGATTCGCCGGTGACGATTCGCGCGCGGCTTTTTGAAGGCGCGGTGACCTTCAGCGTGGCGGATAAAGGTCCCGGGATTCCGGAAAACGAACAAACGCGCATCTTCGAGAAGTTCTATCGCATCAAAGAGCGTGCGGCGATTGTGCCGGGCAGCGGCCTCGGATTGCCGATCGCGCGGGAGATTGTGGAAGCGCACGGCGGCCGGATCTGGGTGCGCAGCCATCCGGGCGAAGGCTCGGAGTTTTGTTTTACGCTGCCGACGAAAGAGAAAGAGTCAGAGAAATGAGCGCCGGAAAAATCCTAGTAGTCGACGACGATCCTCAGATTCGCCGCGTGATGCGCGTGCGCCTCACGGGACTCGGGTACGAAATCACCGAAGCGCGCTCCGGCGAGCAATCGCTCGAGGCCTTTCGGGAGTTTCTTCCGGACCTGGTGCTGCTCGATTTGAACATGCCGGGCATGGGCGGTTTGGAAGCGTGCCGGCAAATCCGCGAAGGGTCGGAAGTGCCGATCATCATTCTGACGGTCTCCAACACCGAGGAAGAAAAAGTGGAAGCGCTCGACGCCGGCGCCGACGACTACGTGACGAAACCGTTCGGCATGAACGAACTTTTGGCGCGCATCCGCGCCGCGCTGCGCCGCTCGCCAACGGGTCCCGGCGCGGGGCCGCAGCATTTGAAGTCGGGCGAACTGGAAATCGATTTTGAGACGCGCAAAATTCGCGCCGGCCGCCGCAACGTCCGCTTGACGCCGAAGGAATTTGATTTACTGCGTTACCTTGTGGCCCAACGCGGCAAGCCCGTGCCGCATCGCGAGCTGCTGCAAGTCGTGTGGGGTCCCGACTACGGCGACCAAACGGAGTACCTGCGCGTCTTCATTACGCATTTGCGGCGAAAGCTGGAGCCGAATCCCTCGAAGCCGCGATACATTCTCACCGAGCCGTGGGTGGGATATCGCTTCGCAGGCGAATAGGAAGGCGCGCCCGCGAAAATTTTTCCTTTTTGTTAACGACTTCTTAGCGCCCGAAATCTTACAGTGTCCTTGCGGTATGATTAGGTAGTCGAAAACGGCGAGGCTCGCATGCTGGACATCGTCTTCATTGCACTAGCGCTCTTGTTCTTCCTGGCCAGCTTTGCCTTCGCGCGCGCTTGCGAACGTTTGTAGGGACTTGGGGACTTATGATGACGATTCTTGCCGCCGCAGCGGCATTGGTTTTGGCCGCGTATTTATTCTACGCGTTGCTGCGACCGGAGCGCTTCTGATGCTCTCGTACGGTTTGTTTCAACTGCTGGCTTTTTTTCTGATCATCCTGCTCCTGACGAAACCGCTCGGTGCATTCATGGCCCGCGTTTTCGAGGGCCGGCGCACATTTCTTCATCCCGTGATGCGGCCGCTCGAGAAACTGATCTACACGCTGGCCGGCATTTCTCCCAGCAAGGAACAGCGCTGGACCCAATACGCAGCGTCCCTCTTGGCATTTAGCGCCGTGAGTCTCGTGATCACCTACGTCATCGCGAGATTTCAAGGTCTGCTGCCATGGAATCCCGCGCAGATCGGCGGAATGTCGCCGGATCTCGCGTTCAACACCGCGGTCAGTTTCACCACCAACACAAATTGGCAATCCTACGTCCCGGAGACGGCGGCGAGCTACTTCACGCAGATGCTGGCGCTTGCGACGCATAACTTTTTCTCCGCCGCCGCGGGCATCGCGGTAGCTGTCGCCCTGGTCCGCGGATTCGCGCGATTTTCAACCGACAAAGTCGGCAACTTCTGGGTCGATCTGACGCGTGCCACGCTCTACGTGTTGCTGCCGCTTTCGATTTTGCTCGCGCTGGTGTTCGCAGGACAGGGCGTGATCCAGAACTTTTCGCCGTACACCAAAGTATCGACTTTGGAAGGTGCGCCGCAAACCATCGCACAAGGGCCGATCGCATCACAGGAAGCGATCAAGATGCTCGGGACAAATGGAGGCGGCTTTACAAATGCCAATTCCGCGCATCCCTACGAGAATCCCACGCCGCTTGCGAATTTCCTTCAGATGCTGGCGATCTTCTTGATCCCCGCTGCGCTCACCTACACGTTCGGCGTGATGGTGGGCAACACGCGCCAAGGTTGGACGCTGTTCGCCACGATGAGCTTGCTGTTTTTCGCGGCGGTGACGGCCGCGTGGGCCGCCGAGCAGTATGGAAATCCCGCGTTCGCGCGCGCCGGTATCGAGTCGCGCATGACGGCGACGCAATCCGGCGGCAACATGGAGGGTAAGGAAACGCGCTTCGGCGTCGCGGCCTCCACGCTGTTCGCGACGGTAACCACCGACGCCAGTTGCGGCGCGGTGAACTCGTCGCACGATAGCTACACGCCGCTCGGCGGTCTCGTGCCGCTCGTGAATATACAGTTGGGTGAAGTGGTATTCGGCGGCGTCGGCGCGGGACTCTACGGAATGCTCGAGTACGCGATCCTCGCCGTCTTCATTGCGGGTCTCATGGTTGGCCGCACACCGGAATATCTCGGCAAGAAGATCGAGCAAAAAGAAGTGAAGATGGTGATGCTGGCGGTACTGGTAGTCGCTGCGAGCATTCTGCTGCCCTCGGGCACAGCGGCGGTGATCAAGTTTGCCAAGGGAAGCTGGATCCATCCGCCTGGCGCGGCCATCGAGGCGCTTGGCAATCCCGGGCCGCATGGCTTGACCGAATTGCTCTACGCGTACACCAGCGCGTCGGGAAACAACGGCAGCGCGTTTGGCGGCATCAGCGCGAACTCGCCGTGGTTCAACATCACCACGGGACTCGCGATGTTGTGCGGACGCTTCCTGATGATCATTCCGCTGCTGGCGGTGGCCGGCAGTCTCGCGCAGAAGAAAAAGATTCCCGTTTCCGCCGGGACGCTGCCCACCGACGGTCCGCTCTTCGTGGTTTTGTTGGCGGGCGTCGTGGTGATTGTCGGGGCGTTGACATTTTTCCCCGCGCTGGCGCTCGGGCCGATTGTGGAGCATTTTCAAATGCTGGGAGGAATGTAGGCGATGTCGATGACCACTGCGCCGCAAGAATCGAACGAAGCCGCGGTGATCTCGGTGCTGCCCTCGCGGCGGCGCCGCTCGCGTCCGCTGTTCGATCCGCCCATCGTACGTCGCGCGATCAGCGATTCCTTCGTGAAGCTGAATCCGCGCACGATGGCCAAGAATCCCGTGATGTTCGTAGTGGAAGTGGGCGCCGCGCTCACCACCATCGCCACCTTGCGCGACTTGTTCCGCGGCGGGGAACCGCTCAGCTTCGGTTTTCAGATCACGCTGTGGCTGTGGTTCACCGTGCTGTTCGCGAATTTCGCCGAAGCGATGGCCGAAGGCCGCGGCAAGGCGCAAGCCGACACCCTGCGCAAGACGCGCACCGAAACGTACGCCAAGCTTTGTTCCGCCACCGGCGTGCAGACGATCCCGGCGACGCAGTTGCGGGCGGGCGATTTGGTGGTTTGCGAACCCAACGACATCATCCCGGGCGACGGCGAAGTAATCGAGGGCATCGCCAGCGTCGACGAATCCGCGATCACCGGAGAGAGCGCGCCGGTGATTCGCGAGTCGGGCGGCGACCGCAGTGCCGTGACCGGCGGCACCAAAGTACTTTCCGATTTCATCAAGATTCGCATCACTTCGAATCCCGGCGAAACGTTTCTTGATCGCATGATCGCCCTGGTGGAAGGCGCGCAGCGTTCCAAGACACCCAACGAAATCGCGTTGAACATTTTGATCGCTGGATTGACGCTGGTGTTCCTGTTTGCGGTGGTCACGCTCGATCCGTTCGCGCGTTACAGCGTGGCGGCGACGGGCGCGGGCCGCGTTCCCAGCATCACCGTGCTGATCTCGCTGTTGGTTTGCTTGATTCCCACCACCATCGGTGGATTGCTTTCCGCCATTGGCATCGCCGGAATGGATCGCGTGATGCAACACAACGTGCTGGCGATGAGCGGAAAGGCCGTGGAAGCGGCCGGCGACGTGAACACGCTCCTGCTCGACAAGACCGGCACGATCACGCTGGGCAATCGCCAAGCCGTGGAGTTCATTCCAGTCGACGGCGTGACGAACGAGGAACTGGCGGAAGCGGCGCAACTCGCGAGTCTCGCGGACGAAACGCCGGAGGGCCGCTCGATTGTGGTGCTGGCGAAAGATCGCTACGAGCTGCGCGGACGCGATCTTTCCTCCACCGACGCGAACTTCATCGCGTTCTCCGCGCAAACGCGCATGAGCGGTGTGGACCTTGACCATCGCTCGGTGCGCAAGGGCGCCACCGAATCGATCATTACGTTCGTGGGCGAGAACGGCGGACGCGTCCCTCCGCAATTGCGCGAAATTTCCGACAAGATCAGCCGCTCGGGCGGGACGCCGTTGGCGGTGGCGGACGGGCAAAAGGTTTTGGGCGTCGTGCACCTAAAGGACGTGGTGAAGGGCGGCATGCGCGAGCGTTTTTCGCAGCTTCGCGAAATGGGCATTCGCACGGTGATGATCACGGGCGACAATCCATTGACCGCCGCGGCGATTGCCTCGGAAGCCGGCGTCGACGATTTCCTTTCGCAGGCCACGCCGAAAGACAAAATGGATTTGATCAAAAAGGAGCAGGCCGGCGGACGCCTGGTTGCGATGACCGGCGACGGCACCAACGACGCGCCCGCTCTCGCGCAAGCCGACGTTGGCGTGGCGATGAACAGCGGCACGATGGCCGCGAAGGAAGCCGGCAACATGGTGGATCTCGATAGCAATCCCACCAAGCTTATCGAGATCGTGGCGATCGGCAAGCAATTGTTGATGACGCGTGGCGCGCTGACCACGTTCTCGATCGCCAACGACGTGGCGAAATACTTTGCCATCCTTCCGGCGATGTTCATGGCCACCTACCCGGCGGTGGCAACCCTCAACGTGATGCATTTGCACTCGAGTCAAAGCGCGGTCCTCGCAGCGGTCATTTTCAATGCGTTGATCATCATTGTGTTGATCCCGCTGGCGCTGCGCGGAATCGCGTATAAGCCCGTCAGCGCGGCGGCGTTGCTGCGCCGGAATTTGCTGCTTTACGGAGTGGGCGGCGTGATTGTGCCGTTCCCGTGCATTTGGGTGATCGACAGGATTCTGGCGGTTACTGGCCTGGCGTAAGGAAATATGGGCAATCAAATTCTTCCCGCGATTCGCATGACCTTGGTGATGACGATTCTCACCGGCTTGATCTATCCCGGCGTGGTGACGGGCATCGTGAAGTTGGTGTTTCCGCATCAAGCGTCAGGCAGCATGGTGGAACTGAACGGAAAGGCCGTCGGCTCGGAGTTGATCGGCCAGAAATTCACGAAGCCCGAGTATTTTCACGGGCGCCCTTCGGGCGCGGGCGACGGATACGACGGAGCAAACTCGGGATCGTCGAATCTCGGGCCGACGAATCCGAAGTTGATCGAACGAATCAAAGCGGACATCGCGGCCTTCCGCAAAGAGAATCCGGAATACACAGGACCGATCCCCGCCGATACGCTGACGCAATCGGCGAGCGGCCTCGATCCGCACATCAGCCCCGCGTCGGCGTACGCGCAAGAAGCGCGCGTGGCCGCGGCGCGTGGCGTTGCGGTGTCGCGCGTACATTCACTGATCGAAGCGGCGGTGGAGCCGCGGACGTTGGGTTTTCTCGGCGAGCCGCGCGTGAATGTCTTGATGTTGAACTTGACGCTGGATCGCGAAATCCCACTGCACCGATAACCGCGCCCGCCTGTGCTATTCTACGTTCATATGGCTCTGGAACTGAGAACGCTCGGTGCAAGCGGAGAGGTCCTGCTTCGGAAGAAGTATGCCGGACGCAAAGTAGCAGTGGACGAGATCGAGTCGGGCGTGTGGATTGTTAAGACGGCGCAGGTAATCCCGGATAATGAACTGTGGTTGCATGAGCCGGCTGTCGCCCGCAAACTCGATCGCGCGATTGCGCGAGCAGAGCGCACCAAGCCCAGGGAGACCAATTGGGAAGAGTTTCAAGCGAAGGTCCAGGCCAAACTCGGGCCGCTACCCCGGCGTCAGCGGCGCAAATAGATGTCGCGCGTCCTGCTAGATCTAAATGGTTCGGGATTTCAGGCGGATCTGTTTGCTTTGGAGCGCGACGAACTGATCGGGGTCGTTGCGACACTTGGGAAGATTCGTCAACTGAATTGGAACCAACTGTATTCCGATCAGGTAGCCCTCCATCCGGATCACGATTCAGCCTACTGATCATCTATGCCGCAAGAACACTGCCGGCCCGATCCCGAAAAGCTCCTCCAGCAGGTAATGGCGCAGGAGCGCCAGACCGACAAGGAGCGCCTGAAAGTGTTTCTCGGCTACGCGTCGGGCGTGGGGAAATCGCTGCGCATGCTCGATGAAGCGCGACGCCGCCGCGAGCGCGGGCAAGATGTGGTCATCGCCGCGATCCAGCAGGATCGCGGAACGCTGGTGAACGCGTTGCTCAACACCATCGAGCAAATCCCCATGAAGATGATCGAGGGAAAAGCGGTGGTCGACGTGGAAGGCGTGATCGCGCGCCACCCAAAGGTTTGCATCATCGACGCGGCGGCGAGCGACAATCCGCCGGGCAGCCGCAATGCGCATCGCTACCAAGACATCACCGAGATCGTCGACAGCGGAATCGCGGTGATCACGTCGCTGAATCTGCAGCACGTCGCGGAGGAAGCGCCGAAGGTCGAGCGGATCACCGGGCGTCACGTTTCCGAAGTCGTGCCGAAATCGTTTTTGTATCTCGCCGACGAAATTGCGGTGGTCGACGTGCCTTCGGAAGCGTTGATGGAGCGCGTCGGGTCGACCTCGGACGATTTGACGTACGCGCGCCGCCTTTCCGAATTGCGCGAGATGACGCTGCTGCTCACCGCGGAAATTGTCGATCGGCAACTGGAAGATTATCTCCACGCCCACGGGATCAACTTGGCGTGGGGCACGCAGGAACGCATCTTGGTTTGCATTTCGCCGCGCGCCGACGCCACGCGGATGCTGGGGAGCGGCCGGCGCAACGCCGATCGCTTCCGCGGTTCGCTGCTCGCGCTGTATGTGCCTGAAGGAAAGTTGCCGGGCGACGCCGAAGCGTCGCTACAGAAAAGTTTGGAAGAAGCGAAGCGTTTGAGCGCGGAAATTCACATCCTCGAAGACGCGGATACCGACGATCCCATAGACGCGATTTTGGAATTTGCGCGCTCGCACAAGATCACGCAGATGTTTGTGGGTCACGGCCAACGCCATTGGCGTCACTTGCTGACCGGCAGTCCTTTGGATCGCCTGATTCGCGGCGCGGAAGGCATCGACATCCGCGTCTTTCCGCACTAAACGCTCACTCCTCACGCAACGCTCTCATCGGATCGACCCGAGACGCGCGTCGTGCCGGACCGTACGAGGCCAGTCCGGTCACCGCGAAAAGCAGCAATGGCACGATCGCGTAGGGAATCCAGTCGCTGGTGGCGCCGGCGACGACGCTCTGTAACAAACTGGCTACCGGCCGCGTTGCAATCGCGCCCAGCATCACACCGAACGCGGCCATCGCGAGTCCTTGACGCAGCACCATCCAAAGCACGTTCGAGCGATCCGCGCCGATCGCCATCCGAATCCCGAACTCGCGCGTCCGTCGGCTCACCGAATAACTCACCAGACCGTAGAGTCCAACCATGGCCAGTGTCAACGCTGTGAGGCCCATGATTCCCACCATGTCCATCACGATTCGGAATTGGCCCACGGCGCCGCTGTCGAAAAAATCTTCCATCGTACGCATGTCGAGGATCGGCATGTTGGGATCGAGGCCGCGAACCACTTGGCGCAGCGGCTCGGCCACACTTGCCGATTCGCCATACGAGGAAGCCACCAGCGTCTGGCTGCGGATCAACCTCTGATGCAAGGAAAAATAGACGAACGCGGCGGGAGGTTCTGAGATCAACACATACTTTGATGTTCGTGCGACGCCGACGACTTGAACCCAAGTTTTTCCGTCGTCCAACAGAAGTCGCTTGCCGATCGCCCCGGTCGGTCCCTCCGACGGCCAGTACGCCGAGGCGAACGCCTCGTTGACAATCGCGACTTTCGGGGCGCCCTCCTTGTCGGTATTTCGAAAGCCGCGCCCGGCGATGATGGGTGTTCCCATCGTGTCGAAGTAGCCCTCGTCCACCGAACTGCAAAGGACTCGGAGGCTGCCTCTGCCTTGCGCGGTCGAGTAGCCTTCCGGAGTCAGATCGGTTCCGGTCATCCGTTGAATAATGGAGAGCGGCACGACTTGCGTTAGGGCCGCCGATTTTACGCCGGGTGCGCGCGAAGCTTGGTCCACCAAGCGGCGATAAAAGTCCCGCGTCTGTTCGTCACTGTAGTTCAAAAGTTTAGGATCGAATCCCATCATCATCAAATGGCTGGTGCGGAATCCCGCTCCGGCCAAAAGTTGCGCGCGAAAACTGCGATAGAGCGTCGCGGCGACCAACAGCAGAACCAGCGAAATCGCCACTTGCCCTATTACCAGCAGATTCCGTCCCCACCAGCGACGGCGTCCAGAGTCGCCCGCGCCGCTTGCTTTGAGCGCTGGAACCAGATCCACCCGCGTACTCTGCAGCGCGGGAGCCAATCCGAAAAGCAACACGCTGGCCGTGGCCGCCGCCAAACTGAACCATAACGCGCGATGGTCGATGTGGAAGTCGGTCATGAACGGTAAATCGGACGGAACTTTCAATTCGCGAATGAAAAGCAAGCTCAGCCACGCCAGCCATAAGCCCGCGGCGCTGCCGGCGAGTCCCAACAACAGACTCTCCGTCAGCAACTGGCGAATCATCCGCACGCGTCCGGCGCCTAACGCCAGACGTACGGCCACTTCCCGCGTGCGGGATCGCGCCCGGCTCAGGAGCAAGTTGGCGACGTTGAAACACGACACGACCAACACCAAGCCGGCCATCAGCATCAGCATGGCCATCAAACCGGATTCGTTGGGGAACATTTCGCGGCGGCGCGCCACTTCGGTCTCGAGAGCGAACGTGCGTCCCGCGTTCGTGTGTGGAAAACTTTGCGCCATGTTTTGTGCGATTCCCGCCAGTTCGGCTTGCGCCTGCGAAACGCTGGCCCCGTTTTTCAGGCGGCCCTTGACGGCAAACGCGCGATAGTCGCGATTTTGCAGCATGTCGTACGGTCCGACCGAGTTCGGCGAGAGCTTCGGAATCATCATCGCCGGCAAGAACATCGCCGACTTCAGATACGAATCGAGGCCCGTGAATGTCGCGGGGGCCACGCCAATGACTGTGAACGCTGTGCCGTTGATGTGGACAATTTGTCCCACCGCCGCGGGATCTGAGTTAAACTCGGCGCGCCAAAAATCGTAACCGAGCACGACCACGGCGTCGCGTTCCACCACTTGATCTTCCTCGGGACGAAAAGCGCGGCCGAGCGCCGGCGCCACACCCATGGCGCGAAAGAGATTTCCCGAGACGATCAGGCCATACTTCACTTTCGGCACGGCGCCGGAAACGCGGCCGAATGACAAGCGGATGTAGGAAACCGCGACGAGGTCGTCGAGATTCTTAGCGGAGTCGCGAATATCAACGTACTCGCGATAAGACATGCCGGCCAACGCATCGGGAGCCGTCCCGCCGCGGCTGACAATGGTGAACACGCCGCCGGGATTCTCGACAGGCAGCGGCCGAAGCAGCAAGGCGTCGACAAAACTGAAGATAGCGGAGTTCGCGCCGGTTCCCAGCGCCAGGGAAAGTACGGCGACCAAAGTGAATCCGGGCGCCTTCACGAACATGCGAAGAGCATACTCAAGGTCGCGCAGCATGACGCATAGGGTATCACTGCTGGGTATCGCTGCGGAGTATCACCGCGGGTATCGCGTTACATCAAGCCAAGCTGCAGTTTCGCCGCTTCCGTCATTTTGTTGGGATTCCACTGCGGCTCCCATACCAGGTCGACGCGCGCGTTCACGACGTGCGGCACTTGGCCGATTTTGAATTGCACTTCGGGAGGCAGGGAACCGGCCACCGGACACATCGGCGACGTCAAGGTCATGCGCACCACGACCTCGGCGGTGGAATCGCCGAGCGGGTCTTTGTCCTTCTCGATCACTTCGATGTCGTAGATCAATCCCAGCTCGTAGATGTTGACGGGGATTTCAGGATCGTAGCAACTCTTCAGCACGCTGACCACGTTGTCGTGCACCGCTTTCATCGCGGACGAGAGCGGCGGACGCGTGCTCGGATCGGATGCCGGCGGCACAACTTTGGCGGCTTCCATCAACGGCCCCACGTTCAACGGCGGATCGACTTCCGGAGGCTTTTCCTCGGACTTTGAATTAAACATTCCGAACAGGTTCATAATTTCCCCTCGGCACTGTGGCCGAAATCGTGACGACCGCGGTGTGCGTCTCGCGCTCGCTCCCCAGCAATTCGTTCAAACTGATCTTCGTCAGCAATTGATCGACGCTCGTTTGCACCGATTTCCAGAGGGAACGAATCGAGCAATCGATCGAGTGCGTGCACATGTGTTCTTCGCCGGCATGGCGGTCGCAAAACTCGGTATCGTAGAGGCGTCCGCCGAGGACCGCTAGCGCTTCGCCCAAATTGATCTCCGCGGGACGGCGCGACAACGCGTAGCCGCCCGATTGTCCGCGCGCGCTCACCACGAAACCACCTTGGCGTAGTACCCGCATAAGTTTCGCGACGTACGCTTCGGAAATTCCTTCGGCGCGCGCGATCTCGGGGATCGTCAAGCTGCCGTCACCGGTTTGTCGGCCGAGGTGCAGCAGGCAACGCAAGCCGTATTCTTCTTGGGAGGTCAATTTCATAACATCACTCGGTTGAAACTTTTTGGCCGCCTTCGAGCGCGGCTTTCATTGTGTGCCATGCGAGACTTGCGCATTTCACGCGCGCCGGGTACTTCGATACACCGGAAAACACCGCCAACTTGCCAAGCTTTGCGGGATCGACGGCCGCGCCCTCGGTCACGAGCTTGTGCACATTGTCGAAAATCGCTTCGGCCTCGGCGCGTGTCTTGCCCTTCAGCGCTTCAGTCAACAGCGACGCCGAGGAGGTGGAAATCGCACAGCCCGCCCCTTGGAAACTCGCGTCGGCCACCTTGTCGCCGTCCATCTTCAGGAAAATCGAGACGCGATCGCCGCACAGCGGATTGTAGCCGTCGGCGTGCAGCGTGGAATCCTCCATCTTTCGGAAATTCCGCGGACGCTTGCTGTGATCGATCACCAGCTCCTGATACAAGCTTTGTAACTCGCTCGACATTTCCGCCATTACGCGAACATCCTTTTGGCTTTCTCGATTCCCGCGGCCAGGGCGTCGATTTCCTCGCGCGTGTTGTAGAACGAAAGCGAGGCGCGCGTGGTCGCCGGGATGCCGTAGAAATCCATCACCGGCTGCGCGCAATGATGGCCCGTGCGCACCGCGATTCCTTCCTGGTCGAGAATCGTCCCGAGATCGTGGGGATGAATTCCTTCAACGACAAACGACAGCACGGCGGCCTTCTCGCGCGCCTGCCCGACGATGCGCAGGCCGGAAATGCGCGAAAGCACTTCGGTGCCGTACTCCAGCAGGTCGTGCTCATGCGCGGCGATCTTAGCGATGCCGATTTGTTGGACGTAATCGACAGCCGCGCCGAGTCCGATGGTTCCCGCGATATTCGGAGTTCCCGCTTCGAACTTGTGCGGCAGCGGCGCATACGTGGTTTTCTCGAACGTGACGGTGCGGATCATGTCGCCCCCGCCTTGATACGGAGGCATGGCCTCGAGCAGGGCGCGCTTGCCGTAAAGAATGCCGATGCCTGTGGGCGCGAAAATCTTGTGGCCGCTCAGCACATAGAAGTCGCAATCGAGATCGCGGACGTCGGCATGAATATGCGGCGCCGCTTGCGCCCCGTCGACGAGCACCGGAATGCCGCGCGCGTGCGCCATCGCGACCATTTGGTTTACGGGATTCACCGTGCCCAGCGCGTTGGAGACGTGCGTGAACGCTGCGATTCGCGTTCGCGGCGTCAGTAGCTTCTCGAATTCGTCGAGCAACAGCTCGCCGCGTTCGTTCATCGGTGCAACGCGCAGATGCGCGCCTTTTTCTTCACACAGAATTTGCCACGGAACGATGTTTGAGTGATGCTCCATCGCCGTGATCAGCACTTCATCGCCGGCGCTGACGTGGCGGCGCCCAAACGTCGCGGCGACCAAGTTGATTCCCTCGGTCGCGCCGCGCACGAAGATGATTTCGCTGGCGTCGGCGGCATTCAGCAAGTGTTGGCACTTCACGCGCGTGGCTTCGTACGCTTCGGTGGCTTGTTCGCTCAAATAGTGAACGCCACGATGGATGTTGGAGCACTCCGCGAGATAAAAGCGGTTCATCGCGCCGATCACCGAAAGCGGTTTCTGACTCGTGGCGGCGTTATCGAGATAAACGAGCGGCTTGCCATGGACCGTTTCCCGTAAGATCGGAAAATCCTCGCGGACCGCCAGCACGTCGAAGCGGCCGGTTCCGGTGAGCGTGCGCGGTTTCGGCGGTTCCGATAGTTCGATCAATGCGGACGCTTTGCTCATAAGCCCTCCCGTGCCGAGTCCTGAGTGCCGAGTCTTGAGTCCAGCTTGGCGCGGACCGCTTTCTCAAGACGCTCCCGTACTTCAGGGGCTTTCATGCGGCCGAGCAATTCGTTGGCAAACGCGAAGGTCAGAAGACCGCGCGCGTCCTCCTCGGGGATGCCGCGCGCGCGCAAGTAAAACAATTGCTCGTCGTCGAGACGCCCGATCGTCGCGCCGTGCGTGCACTTCACGTCGTCGGCCCAGATTTCAAGCTGTGGTTTCGTGTTGATCGTCGCGTCGTCGGAAAGGAGCAAGTTCTTGTTGCTTTGTTTCGCATCGGTCTTCTGCGCGATTTGCCGTACGATGATGCCGCCATTGAACACGGCGGACGATTTGCCGGTCAGGATGCCTTTGTACAACTCGCGGCTGGGGCAATGCGGTTGCGCGTGATCGATGCGCGAGTGATTCGCCACGTGCTGCTCGCCGCCAGTGATGTAGAGTCCGTTCAATTGCGCTTCGGCGCCGGAGCCGTCGAGAATGAAGTGTAGATCGTTGCGAACGAGACGTCCGCCGAGCGACACGGAGTGGTCGTGGACGTTGGAATCGCGCTGCTGCTGCACCGTCAACTGGCCGATGTGGAACGCGGCCGCGTTTTCCTGCTGAATCTTGTAATGCTCCACGATCGCATTCGCCCCGGCGACGATTTCCGTCACCGCATTCGTGAAGGTCGCGGCGTTTCCGGCGTACGTTTCCACTACCGCCGCCTGCGAATTGTCGCCGGCCACCACCAGCACGCGCGCGAACGCGGCGGTGGCGTCACCGGTAGCAATGAAGCACACCGAAATCGGTTCTTCCACAACTACACCGTTTGGAATCGAGATGAAAATGCCGTCTTCGAACTGCGCGGTGTTCTGCGCCACAAACGATTGCCAGTTTTCCTTGTATTCGGCGTGACGCGCCAAATGCTTTTCGACTACTTTGGCCTGTGCGGGATCCCGCAGTGCCGCTTGGATCGTGCCGGCGTAAACGCCCGCGGGCAATCCTTGGGAAGAAGACAGCGACGGAACAAAGTGTCCGTTCACAAAAACGAATCGCGCGGCGTGATCGAAGAAAAAATGCTTAAACTCCGCGGCGTGTGACACGCCATTCGTCGACGCATGAAATGTCGCGCGCGCGATGGGCGCGACGTTGGTGAAGCGCCAATCTTCGAGCTTCGGAGTAGGGAAGCCCGCAGCGTCGAAGCGGCTTTGCGCCCCGGCGCGGATTTCAGTAAGCCAAGTGGGCCAACTCATCGCGATCCCACTCCTTCCGCGGCTTCTTCCAGAATTCCCGCGTAGCCGTCCTTTTCGAGTTCCATCGCCAGCGTTTTGTCGCCGCTCTTGACGATTCTTCCCGCGGAGAGCACGTGCACGAAATCGGGCACGATGTAGTTCAGCAATCGCTGATAATGCGTGACGACAATAATCGCGCGATCTTTGCTGCGCAGTTTGTTCACGCCGTTGGCGACAATCTTCAGGGCGTCGATGTCGAGGCCGGAGTCGGTTTCATCGAGAATGCAGAGTTTCGGCTCGAGCACGGCCATTTGGAAAATCTCGTTGCGCTTTTTCTCGCCGCCCGAGAAGCCTTCGTTTACCGAGCGCGTCATGAGGCTTTCGTCGAGTTCCAGGAGCTTCATCTTGTCGCGAACCAGCGCCAGGAAATCCACGGCGTCGACTTCCGGCTCGCCGCGATGTTTGTGGATTTGATTCACCGCCGAGCGCAGAAAATACGTGTTGCCGACGCCGGGAATTTCCACCGGATACTGAAACGCCAAAAACACGCCTTCGCGCGCGCGATCCTCCGGGGAGAGCGCCAGCAAATCGTGACCGTTGTAGGTCACCGTACCGCCGGTCACTTGGTACGTATCGCGACCCGCCAGCACTTGCGCCAGCGTGCTTTTGCCCGACCCGTTGGGTCCCATGATGGCGTGCACTTCGCCGGCTTTCACCGTGAGGTCGATGCCCCTCAGAATGTCCTTGCCCGCCACGCGGGCTTCCAGATTTCGAATCTCCAACATTTTTGATTTTTGCCCTTTGATTTTTGATTTCGTTTTCTCTATCCAACCGACCCTTCGAGGCTCACCGAAAGCAATTTCTGCGCTTCCACGGCGAACTCCATCGGCAGTTCCTTGAAAACTTGCTTGCAGAATCCGTTCACGATCATCGAGACCGAGTCCTCCATCGACATGCCGCGCTGGCGGCAGTAGAACAACTGGTCCTCGCCGATTTTCGACGTGGATGCCTCATGCTCCACTTGCGCCGACGGATTCTTCACTTCGAGATATGGGAACGTGTGCGCACCGCACTGATCGCCGATGAGCAGGGAATCGCATTGCGAGTAATTGCGCGCGCCCGCCGCGCTCTTCAGCATTTTCACCGCGCCGCGATAGGTGTTCTGTCCGTGTCCGGCGGAAATTCCCTTCGACACGATGGTCGACCGAGTGTTTTTTCCGATGTGGATCATCTTGGTGCCGGTGTCGGCTTGCTGGTAATTGTTCACCGTCGCCACGGAGTAGAATTCGCCGATCGATCCGTCGCCGATCAGCAGGCAGCTTGGATACTTCCAGGTGATCGCCGAGCCGGTTTCCACCTGAGTCCACGAGATTTTCGAGTTGACGCCCGCGCACTTGCCGCGCTTGGTGACAAAATTGTAGATGCCGCCTTTTCCTTCTTTGTCGCCGGGATACCAGTTCTGGATCGTCGAGTACTTGATCTCGGCGTTGTCGTGCGCCACCAGTTCCACTACCGCGGCGTGCAACTGATTGGTGTCGCGCATCGGGGCGGTGCAGCCTTCCAGGTAACTGACCGTCGCGCCGTCGTCGGCGATGATCAACGTGCGCTCGAACTGTCCCGTGTTCATGGCGTTGATCCGGAAGTACGTGGATAGTTCCATCGGACAACGCACGCCCTTCGGGATATAACAGAACGAACCGTCGCTGAACACCGCGGCGTTCAGGGCCGCGAAAAAGTTGTCGGTGTGAGGAACCACCGATCCCAGGTATTTCTTGATGAGCTCGGGATGATTCTGCACCGCTTCAGAAAACGAGCAGAAAATGATGCCCATTTCCGCGAGCTTGGCCTTGAACGTGGTTGCGACCGACACCGAATCGAACACCGCGTCGACGGCGACGCCTGCGAGCAGTTCGCGCTCGCGCAGCGGGATGCCGAGCTTGTCGTAAGTCTTCAGCAACTCGGGATCGACCTCGTCGAGCGACTTGAGTTGCTTCTTCGGCTTCGGCGCCGAATAGTAAATGATGGAGTTGTAATCGATGGGCGGATAGTGAACGTTCGGCCACTTCGGCTCGGTCATGGTCAGCCAATGGCGATACGCCTTCAGCCTCCATTCCAGCATGAACGCCGGCTCCTTTTTCTTCGAGGAAATCAGGCGGATGATGTCTTCGTTCAGGCCGGGAGGCGCGGAATCGGCCTCGATGTCGGTGACAAAGCCGTACTTGTACTCTTGACTAGTAAGCGCCTCGATATCTGTAGCAGGGGTGCCCATACTTCGTTCTCTCCTATTTACTTAGATCAACTAAGTTAGCAAAGCGATACAGAAAAGTCAAGATTCACGTAGATCTTGCGGATGGTTGAAAACAAAGGGCTTGGGATGCTCTGCGGGGGCGGAGAATTTGCAGCGCTGGCCGGAGGAGTCTTGTTCTACAATTGCCTGGACCATGGACGCCCAGCCCATCATCGCGCGGATCGCACGGACGCTGGCCGAACAACGCCTGGAAGCGATTCTGATCGGCAACGCCGCAGCGGCCCTTCAAGGCGCTCCGGTCACCACGATTGACTTCGATTTCATGTTTTGCAAGACCCCGGCCAACATCCGCAAGCTGAAAGCGTTGGCGAAGAGTCTGGGGGCCGTCCTGTTCAAACCGTTCTATCCGGCGTCCGGACTTCATCGCATTTCCCGCGACGAAGATTCCCTGCAACTCGACTTTATGTCGACGGTGGATGGAATAAAATCGTTTGAGAGATTACGGAGCCGGGCCGCGCGCCTCGATTTTGAGGGACACGTCCTGCTGGTCGCCGATCTGGCGGACGTAGTCGCGAGCAAACGGGCAGCGCCGAAAAGAAGAATCACAAGACGTGAGAAACTCCAGGCGCTAAAGGCCGAGAGTGAGCGCGTCCAAAAGGAGCAAATTCGCGCGTGGCAGCGATTGCCGCCGGAACAGCGAACCAATTTTTTGCGAAAGCGAATTGGCCCGCTGTCCTCTTGTTTGTAGTGCTCTTGGGACAGACGAGGACGCCTGTCCTACTTCGGACCGCCAACGACCACGGCGCTACCGCCGGCTCAGTCGGCGTGCGATCCAAAAGAATCCGGTACCGAACAGGAACAACGTGGACGGTTCGGGTGTCGAGGGCGATTGGCTGGTTGGCGTCAGCAGGAAGGCGTCCTCTTGGCCGCTCAAAGTGAGTCCATCTCCGACGATTTGCCCAGAGTCGTTAATACCCTCTGCCTGGTAGAACGTAGTGAAATCGCTGCCCGGACTGTCCACGAAGTCGTTCAAATCGATCATCGATGTGCCGTCGTAAAGAAACGCACCGCCGGAGATCGTGCATGCGGCGTCGACGCATTCGTAGCCTACGACCTCACCAGAGTCGTTCATGCCCTGCCCAACGCTAGCGCTGTTGCCACTGAGCGTGCCCAAATCGATCATGGAGGTTCCGTTGTACAGGAAGGCAGCCTCGGTGCCACTCGGCGTTGTGGACACGCCCGCAACCTCGCCCGAGGCGTTGATAGCATAGCCGATAGCGCCGTACGCTCCACCGAGGTTGCCCAAGTCGACCCAGGAGGTTCCGTTGTAGAGAACCGCGTGATACACGCCGTTCGAAGCCTGCGCGAAGCCCGCGACTTGTCCGGAATCGTTGATGGCTTGGCCACCATTGCGACCGAACCCAGGGAGCGTGCCCAAATTGATCATGGAGGTTCCGTTGTAGAGGTACGCTTGATCCTGCCCGTCTGCAGTTGGCGAGTAACCCGTGACCTCGCCGGAGGCGTTGACGCCATAGGCGCCACTGAAGCTTCCCCCGAGCGTGCCCAAGTCCACGAAGGACGTTCCGTTGTACAGGAACGCGCGGCCCGAACCGCTCGAAAGGGAGTAGCCCGCGATCTCGCCAGAGGCGTTGATGCTATTGGCGGAGCCGCCGCCGAGCGAGCCCAAATCAGTGGTATAGGATCCGTTGTACAGCATCGCGTCGAAGCTGGCCGAGGTCCACGCAACCTCGCCGGACGCGTTGATGGCGGCAAGCGGTCCGTTCGCAGCCGGGCCCAGATCGATCACGGTGAAGGAATTTGCGGCCAAGCGGGTGGCCGCGAGAAGAACTACGATCCAAAACTTCGGTGCTGTTTTCAATGTGTCTCCCTTAGCTTGCAAGCATGAGCGTCACGCGAGAGGACGGCAAGCGGCAAGGCGCGGGAAACATAGAATGTCGCGCTTTGCCGTACCTATGAGAACATCGTGGGCACCGAATGTCTAACAACGGCGATTCCCGCGATTTACTGGAGTCCTGGAAAGAGGTCGCCGCTTACTTGAAGCGTGACGTTCGAACGGTTCAACGCTGGGAAAAGAGTGAGAAGCTGCCTGTGTATCGCCACCGGCACGGAGCACAAGGCACAATTTCCGCTTCGCGTCAGGAACTTGATGCTTGGCTCCTGGAACGCCATCTTGATGTTGGGAAGCTCGAAGAAGAGGCGCTCGAACGAGAAAGGCACGCCGCACAAGAAGCAGCCGCGGCAGCTCTTCATCGAAGACGGCGTATTCGGTTCGCGGCTCCGGTCATCGTGACGGCGGGCCTTCTCATCGGTTTCGCCGGATGGCTGTATCACTCTCAAGGGCTCTCGCTATCGGTGCAAGGCGTGCGACCTCCGGTGCGGGTAGGCCGGTTCTCGGGAATCGCATTCAGCGACCAGGGAAACATCTCCTGGATTCCCTTGGGTGGGACTCCGACCGGGGCCATCCGAACGCCAGATGGAACTGAGATTTACATCTCGAACGTCTATTCCAATTCCATCCTTGTCTTCGACACCAGGAAGAACGCGGTGACTTCAACGATTCTGTTGGAAGGCCCGACCAGTTCACTCGCCGTTTCACCGGATGGGAAGCAAGTCTTCGCCGGATCGAGGAACGCGAACCTATCGGTGATTCAGGTCTCTTCCAAAGCCGTGAGCCGAATCGCGACCAACGGGCCGGTTCACGACATTGTCGTGACTCCCGATGGGAAAAAGGCCTATTTAGCGATGGAATTGTTGGGCCTGAAGCGCCTTTGGTTATCCAGCGGAAAGCTGGAAGACATTCCAACGGTGCGATGTCCTGTGGGTCTGGCGCTCAGCCCCAATGCCACAACGCTGTATGTTAGCTATCAATGTGGAGGTCCCGGTGGAAGATCGGGTCACGATGCGATCGGGATCTTTGACGTAGCGACGGACCGGTATCGCGGCAATATCGCCGGTTTCCCGAACGTCGGTACACAGATCGCCTCGTCAGCCAACGGCGCGTATTTGTGGGTGCCGGGCGCGGACGCCTGTTCCGGCAGCGACTACGACCATGAAGGGTGTCCATCGGTTCCAGGCGGCGTCATTAGCTTATTCAACGCAGCCAGCAACACACTGGTGGGCAAACTAGGAGTAGACAGGCGCTCCGCCCAAGTATCGCTTTTTCCCGACAGTTCCCGCGCGCTGTCGTTTGGCGGTCCGGACTTGACCGTCGTCTCCGCGGCTACGCAAGCCACACAGGAAACGCTGCCGATTGCCGACGTCAGCTCGGTGATTTTCAGTCCGGACAGCCGGCATGCCTACATCACGTCGAAGGAAAGGCATGCCATAGCGGTCCTCGACATCCCTGCCGGCGAGTGCGAACCAATCTCGCTCGGCCTGAGTGGCTTCTGGCCGGGTGATGGTAACGGCAACGATGTCCTCCGTGGGATTAACGCGCAAATGCTTCATGGCGCCACCTTCGCGGCGGGTCGCGTGGGTCAAGCATTCCGGTTCGACGGACTCGGCGCCTACGCGCACGTTGCGGGGCCGGGATCCATCGTGGGAGTGACAACTTCCAATTCCACACAGGATCTGGATCGATCGGAGGAGGTCTTTGCGTTTGGCGCGTGGGTGAAGCTCGCCACACGCGCCAAGCCGGGTGTGATGACGATCGTCGATAAGATGCCTGGAATCGGCGACAACGGAGCAAGACTCATCGTGGATGCCGACGACCACTTCCGATTCTGCTTTCGCGGAACGTCCTCTCAAGAGTGCTTGACGGGCGAGTCCGCGGCGGCGGTCAGCACCACGAGAGTCGTTGCCGGAAAGTGGTTTCATGTCATGGGTGTCAAGTCCCTTGGGAGGATTTCCATCTATGTAAATGGCAATCAGGAAGTGACCGGACCGTCTAGCGCTTCGAGCCGTAAGAAATCGAACGGCGACTTGTATATCGGCGCCAACCCGGTCGATGGCACGTATTTTGCCGGACTGATCGACGAAGTGGTGTTTTATGAACGCGCTCTTTCGGCGAGCGACGTTCGCCAGATCTATCAAGCTGGTAATCTTCGAACGTGTGGTCAGCCGGTTCCACACTAGACAGTCCTCTTGCCTGTAGTGCACTTGGGACAGGCGAGGACGCCTGTCCTACTTCGGACAGTGCGATCCCGTCGCCGGACAGGCGGACAACGCATCCTGAGCAGTTCCCGGGCGAACCCGTGGTCTTGGACGTGCACTGCACACCTCTATGGACACGTTTCGCCAAGACCTGACCTACGCCGTCCGCATGCTCGCGCGACGCCCTGGATTCACGTTCGTCGCCGTCGTCACGCTCGCGCTGGGGATTGCCGCCAACACCGCGATCTTCAGCCTCATCGACGGCGTGTTGTTTCGGCCGCTGCCGTACGCGCAGCCCGATCGCTTGCTGAACCTGTACACGGTCTACCCGAACTCGGACGGGAAGCCCGATATCTTCTCGCCGCCGAACTATCTCGACGTCGCGACGCACTCGCGCACGCTCGCGGCGGTGGGCGCGTCCACCGATTTCAGTTTCACGCTTTCCGGCGACGGCCAAAGCGTTCCGGAATATTTGCCAGGCACGCTGATGACCGCGTCGATGGCGCAAGTGCTGGGCGTTTCGCCGCGCGTGGGCCGCTGGTTCACGGCGGAGGAAGACGATGGCAACGCCGCGGTCGCGGTGATTTCCGATGCGCTGTGGAAGTCGCGCTTCGGCGGCGACGCGCAAGTGCTGGGCCGCGCGCTGCAACTCAATGGACGGGCATTTCAAGTGATCGGCGTGCTGGCACCCGGCGTGGGATATCCGACGCTCGTGCCGCAAATTTACGCGCCGATCAATTTCACGCCGGCGCTGAAGAGCGAATCGAACCGCGGCAACGTCTTCGTGAACGTGGCCGCCCGACTGAAAGACGGCTCGGACCTCCCGGCCGCGCGCGCCGAACTCGAGTCGATGGCCGCGGCGATGTCGGCGCAGTATCCGCTCGACGCGGGAGTCAAGATGGGCGCGATGACGCTGCTCGAAAGCATTGTCGGCAACATGCGCACCACGCTCTTGGTGCTGTGGGCGGCGGTGGGATTTCTCCTGGCGGTGGCATGCGCCAATGTCGCGAACCTTTTGTTGACGCACGCCGCGGGACGCCAGCGCGAGTTCGCACTGCGGCGGTCGCTGGGGGCCACGGGATGGCGTCTCGCGCGCCAATTGTTGACCGAAAGCGTGATGCTCGCGGCGCTCGGCGGCGCGGCGGGGTTGCTTCTCGCCGTGTGGGCCGTCCCGGTGATGTCGGCAAATCTGCCGAAGTCGTTCCCGCATGTTCACGACATCACCATGGACACGCGTGTACTTCTATTCACGCTGGCGGCGTCGTTGGTGACCGGCACATTGTTCGGTCTCGCGCCGGTGCTCGGCGCGATGCGCCGCGACTTGGCGGGTACGCTGCGCGACAGCGAACGCGGCGGGCAGACCGGCGCGCAGAAGCGCTTGGGTCGCGTGCTGGCGGCGGGCGAAGTGGCGGCCGTGCTTGTGCTGCTCACCGGCGCGGGACTCGCGATGCGTAGTTTGCTGGAACTGAGCCGCGTGAATCCCGGATTCCGTGGACCCGGCGTGATTGTGTGGCAATTGTTTCTGCCGTCGACGCGTTATCCGAATCAGGCGGCGCAGCGGGCTTTTTACGATCGCGTAGTCGGTGAGGTGCGATCGCTGCCCGGCGTGAAGTCGGCGGCACTGGCGCAGCCGCTGCCGTTTGGTCCACGCGACATTACTTCGGACGCCAATTTTATGATCGCGGGACAACCTCCGCTTCCGCCGAATCAACGGCCGGTGGGTTTGGTGGCGCGCGTGAGTCCGGAGTATTTTCAAGCGATGAACGTTCCCGTACTGCGCGGACGCGCGTTCACGGCCGACGACGGCCCAACGTCAACCGTTGTGGTCGTGTCGGCGGCGCTGGCCAATACGTATTTTCCGGGGCAGGACGCCGTCGGCCAACATTTGCTGCTCGGCAGTTCGCGGCTCGATGTGCAGATTATCGGCGTGGTCGGCGACGTCACGCATTTGAATTTGCGGAACGCCCCGCGGCCGGAGTTTTATCTCCCGCTGGCGCGATTTACCACCGGCGCCGCAGGACTCGTGGTGCGCACGGTGAGCGATTCGTCCGCCGTTTCGCCGGAAATGATGAACGCGTTGCAACAGCGCGTGTGGCAGATCGATCCCGCGTTGGCGGGCAATCTCGCAGCGCCCATGGAAGAGTTGCTGCACTCGTCGCTGGCGCCCGAACGCAGCCTCGCGGGATTGCTTGGGACCTTTGCAGGTGTGGCCCTGACGCTTGGGCTGATCGGTGTGTACGGCGTGCTTTCGTACGCCGTGCGGCAACGCACGCGCGAAATCGGAATTCGCTTGGCTCTGGGCGCATCGCAAGGCGAGATCCTGCGCATGGTGCTGGGCGAAGCGATGCGACTGGCGGGCGCAGGCGTTGCCGTGGGTGCGGTCGCTGCGGTTGGGCTGTCGCGCTATGTTCAGACGATATTGTTCAACGTGAAGGCGCTCGATTTCACGACCTTCGCGATTGTGGCGTTGACGCTGCCTCTGGCAGCGATGGCCGCGGCGTATGTTCCGGCGCGCCGCGCGGCGCACGTGGATCCGGCGCAATCGTTGCGCGCGGAATAAATTTGGAGTGCGGCGACTTGTCGCCGCTTTCGACGCGCGAGGCTTGACTCGCGCGCCCGTTTTTAACTACGTGTATCGCGGCCCGCGCCAAGCCGCGGGCTAACAAAGCGGCGACAAGTCGCCGCACTCCAAATTACTTCACCGGATTACCATCGGCGTCGATCTTGTGGATCTCGCCGATGTTCAATTGCCGGATGCCCGCTTCGACCTTCGACATGTCGCCGACCACGACGTAGACCAAGTGGCCCGGCTGGATGAGCCGCTTCGCCAGTGCATTCGCTGTTTCCGGCGTCAGCGCCATCGCCTTCTGCGTGTACGTGTTGTAGTAATCCTCGGGCAGATTGAACGAAAGGATCGTCGTATACGCTTGCGCCAGTTGTCCGCTGGACTCGAAATTACCGGGCAGGCTCAGCGTGTCATTCGACTGGGTGTTCTTGAGCTCTTCAGCCGTGATCGGCTTCGCGCCGGCGATTCCCTTGTACTCTTTCACGACTTCGGCCAGCGATTCCGCCGTCTTATCGGTCTGCACCGGCGAGAGACTGAAGTAGGGACGCTGGCCGCGCGCACTCAACAGCACGGACTGCGCGCCGTACGACCAGTGTTTGTCCTCGCGCAAATTCATATTGAGCCGGGCACTGAACGTTCCGCCGAAAATGTCGTTGACGATTTGGATCGCCACCGCATCGGGACTGTTTCGCGGCGGGGCGAGCTGTGCGGCGAAAATCACGCTCTGCGCCGAGCCGGGGCGATCGATCAAGTACACAACGTCATTCGCCGGCTCCGGCACTTCCGGTACGTTCTTCTTCGGCGCTTCGCCGGACTTCCATCCCGCGAAGAGGGCTTCGAGTTGCGGCTTGATTTCACTTAACGTCGTGTCGCCGACCACCAGCAGCGTCGTGTTGTTAGGCTTGAACCACTCGGAGTGGAACTTCGCGAGGTCGGCGCGCGTCATGTTTTTCACGCTGTCTTCGGTGCCCGATCCGGTGAAGGAATTCGCGTACGGGTGTCCCTTGCCGTAGAGCAGAGCAGGAAGCACGCGCTGCGCCATCGCATTCGGATTCAGTTTTTCGCGCTGAATCGCGGCGATCCGATCCTTTTGCAGGCGGTCAAAATCCTTCTGCGGGAACGCCGGATGCAACAGCAAATCGGCGTAAACCGCCAGCGACTGTTTCATCGTGGCTTTCAGCGTATTGAGCGTCACGTTGGCCGTATCCAGGCTGTTTGAATGTATAAGTACGCAAACTCGAGGAGCCTCCAGGGTTTACAAAGAGCTGAACTCAGCGGGACGCTGATTCAGAAACAAACTCAAGGAGGCTCCTCAACATATGTACTACATCGGC
>Ga0209060_10000342_pt1 | contig 94779 bp, 85 predicted proteins | sample Coa_R1_8_FD_187155 | JGI IMG/M metagenome (GOLD analysis project Ga0209060, IMG submission 187155) | Surface soil microbial communities from Centralia Pennsylvania, which are recovering from an underground coalmine fire - Coalmine... | ecosystem: Environmental > Terrestrial > Soil >... | reverse complement strand
CGACCCCCTCTGCCCTGTCCCGGCCCTGCACCGGGAGCGCGGGCGGCGCGCCCGCATCTTTTTCAGAAGAAAGAGCGGGCGGGACGCCCCCAGGGAGAGGAGAGGCCGGGGCCGCCGCGCGCCGCGGCCCGGGGGGCGGCTGCTCCAGCAGCACCGAGCGGCGCGGATCCACATCGGGCCAGCCGTTGCGGATCAGCTCGCCGAAATCGGCGATCCGAAAGTTCGGCACGACCATGACGCGGGGCAGCGCGCGCGGGTTCTCATACACATAGGCGTCCTCGGTGCGCGCAATGAACTTGAGGTCGCCCGCGTGAAGCGAGGGATCGATCTGTTCGACCGGCACGCCCGTGGCGATGAAGCGCACGCCGCACAGGTCGGCCATGGTCGAACGGTAGGACGGAAATAGCGGCGCGAACGGGCGCTGCGCCGGTTCGGCCACAGTGTCGCCGACGCCGGTGGCGAGCGCGAAGGCGCGGAGGCGCAGCGGATTGTGCCCGAACAGGTGGTCGAAGCCTTGAGCCAGCGCCAGGTTCGGCCAGTGATAGGCTATGCCGATCAATTCGACGCGGTCGCGGCGGTCGGGGCCTGAGGTTTCGGCGAGCTTCGCCTTGATGAGCGCAACTGTCGCATTGTGAGTTTGCGGGCGGAGTGCGTCGTAGCGTGACGGCGGCAGCCCGGTCGATTCGTTAGGTGCGTTGTTCCAGGCGAGATCGAACGTGGTGAAGCCAAGAAGCAGCACGGATGCAAATAGAGGGCGCGCCGGCGCAAGACGCCGGGCCACGCCAAGGAGCGCAATTGCGCCGGCCGCGAAGACGATTCCCGTCGCGATGGGCAACACGCTGACGCCAAGCCGGTCTGCCTTCTGCGCCAGCGCGATCGCGATCGCAGCCAGCGCGCCAAAGATGGCGGTATCGACCCAATGGAACCAGCGCGGCTGCGGCGCGGTGCGGGAAATAACGCGGTGAGCGAGATATCCGGTCTGGATCGCGATCAGCAGGCCGATGATGAATGTAGCGTCCGCCGGCCGGCGAAACAGGTCGACGCCGGGCAGCACGTCGTACATCACTCGGAATGCCGGCGTGTACCAGCCGAGCGCATAAAGCAGAACGAGCGCCAGCGCGATCAGGAAAAAGCGGACTTCGCGCGCCCACAGCAGGCCGCGTACAAGGCCGGCGCCAAAGATCAGCACCACCGCAAGGATGCCGCAATAGATTTCGCCCATGTTCTGCGCGAGCGCGAGGCCGCTCGGCGGCATGGCGGCGTCCCACGCGAGGCTGGGCGGGCCCCAAAAGTCGACATTCGGATCGGCGGCGCCGAACAGGTCGGCAAAGGCCAGCATCAGGAGCAGGGCCGGATGCAGCGAGCCGCGGCCGGCGCGCTCCAGGCCTATCATCGGCCGATTGCTGTCGGCGGCGAGCAGCGCCGAGAGCGCCAGCGGAACGGCTGCGATGAGGATGGCCGTCATCGCGCAGGCCGCAAGCGGAAGCGCCGTGCGCCTCACGCGCGCGAGCCGGCCCTTGCCATCGAGCCACCACGCGACGACGTAAAGGCCGAGCACGTAAAGCCCCAGCATTGCGACCTGATCGCGTCCGATCATCAGGAGGGCAATCACGACACCAGCCGCAAGGCCGGCGCGCCACGATGCGCGATCCAAGGTGCGCGCGAGCAGCCATAAGGCGATCGGCGTATAGGAAAGGCTGATGATTTCGCTGGTATGCTGCAGGCGCGATGACGCCGAGCCGCCGAACGCGAAAATCAGCGCTGCGACTACGGCGGCCGCGGGATGCCAGCAGCGGTCGCGGAAGAACAGCATGAGCCCCAGGCCGCCGCAGAACAGATATGCGAAAGTGACGAGATCGGCCTCCCAAAAGCTCGGCGTCGGGTCGAACGACGCAAGGGCGAGGTGCAGCGGCGAGAAGATCAGCGATTGCGGATCGGCGACCTGCGGCCAGCCGGCAAACACGTTCGGAGTCCAGAACGGCGACTCGCCGCGGGCGAGCGAGGATGCGAGGAATTGCAGTTCCGGCTGGAACTGCGCCTTGGCATCCCAGGGGATCGTTACCGTGCCGGAAAGCCACGGCCATGACAGGACTATGAATGCCGCGGCATAGAGAGCTGCAGATAACGCAAAGGTGGGCGTACGTAATCCGGATGACTGAAGCGGCATCTTGGACAGGCTTATGACGGTGTGCACGCTGCCGGCTGGCATTAGCGCGCGCCGAAACGGTGTTCGCGGCCAGTACCGGAATGTCTCATAGGAGCCTCTATTGACCAAGCCGGCCATCAATGTCCTGGCGGCCATGAAATACATGCAGGATCTCTACATCCTCATCCTCAATAGTATAGATGATCCACGTGCTGTCCGACGGGAAAGCTGCGCAGACCGGGACGTAAATCGTCGCGGCTGCGGCCCATGCTCGGGAACTGGCTGAGCAGGTAGAAACGCTCGGTAATTGCATCAATGACGCTGTCAGCCGCAACAGCATTGCCGTTTTCTTTGAAGATACAATTCCAAATGTTACTCAACTCCGCGCGCGCCTGCGGCGCGAGGCGATGCGCCATGTTATATGCTGGAGCGCTCGTCGGCGAACTGTGCGCGACCTTGCCGTTTGATGCCCTCGGCCAATGTGCGCATGGATTCCCGAGTGATTTCCATGCTTTCGCCGCCGCGAATCGAGGCTCTTGCGATATCAACGGCGGCGAGAATCTCCGAGCGGCGACGTTCTCGATCGACCCAAAGCCATTGCCGCCTGCACGGCATCCTCGGCGCGCTCAAACCGGCCGCTCTCGATGGCCCGTCGGACAAAATCTTGCTGCTCGGGAGTAAGGTCTATCTGCATGCCGCATACGTAGCGCGCTGAGGTCGCTTGATCAACCAGAGGGTCGCTTATCACCGGCTTTGGCCACGGTGATCCTCATCAGCGAGACGATCGATCCAAACCACTTTGCCGCTCATCACTGTGGCCGGAACGATGGACGGCCTTCTGCCGATCGACGTTCATGCGCGCGCTTATGCCCGCAAAGTTGCGGAGGCGTTGCATCAAGATAATGTTGATGATCGCTGGGTAGGGCCGTCGAAGAGCGTGCGCCGGCATATCGCCTCTTCGAAGAGCAGAACGGCAACCACATCGAAACCTTCAAGACCACGTTCCCGCAACTGCAGTTCATTGAGCCCCACGCCCAGAAGGCATTCGGCCTGCTGGTCGCCAAGGTCGAACTCGCGGCCGCATTGCCGCCGAGCCAATGCATCCCGGTCGGAGGCCAGATCGCGGCGTCGCCGGTCCAACCAGGCCATTGCGTGAGCCTGCTGGCGCCGTGAAGCAGGCCGCCGCCTTGCAGACAGCGGTACGGCGGGCTAGACCCTGGCGATGCAACCGATTGCCCTCTATCCAGGCTCGTTCGATCCGGTGACCAACGGCCATGTCGACGTGGTGCGCCACGCTGCGCGGCTCGCCCGCCGGCTGGTGATTGCGGTCGGGGTGCATCCCGGCAAGGCGCCGCTGTTTTCGGCCGATGAGCGCATCGCAATGCTGGAGGAGACCTGCGGCGTCGTGGTTCGCGCGACGGGTTGCGAGTTCGCCTGCATCACCTTCGACGATCTTACGGTTTCGGCTGCTCGCCGGGTCGGCGCCACTCTCATGGTCCGCGGCTTGCGCGATGGCTCCGACCTCGACTACGAGATGCAGCTCGCCGGGATGAACGCCGCGATGGCGCCCGACGTGCTGACCGTGTTCCTGCCTGCGTCGCCATCGGTGCGTCCCATCAGCGCCACTTTGGTGCGGCAGATTGCCGGCATGGGAGGCGACGTGTCGGCCTTTGTGCCCGCCGTTGTGGCGGACCGGCTCAAGGTCAGATTTAAGATGAACATACGAAACTAAGAGTGCGAACCTGAGAGGAGTTGCTATGTCACGCTTGATCGCCGTCTGTTTCTTGCTTGTGAGCTTTGCGGTTTCCCCGGTCGCGCCTGTTGCCGCCCAGGGGTTGCCGGCTGGCGCCGATCCGCAGAACACGCTGATCATCGACACCACCCAGGGCCGCGTCGTGATCAAGCTGCGCAACGACATCGCGCCGCAGCATGCCGAGCGGCTCAAGCAGCTCGCCCGCGACAGGTTCTATGACAATGTGCCATTCCATCGGGTCATCGCCGGGTTCATGGCGCAGACTGGCGATGGTCAGAACGGCAACGGCACCGGCGGCTCGAAATATCCCAACCTGAAGGCGGAGTTCTCGCAGGTGCCGTTCAAGCGCGGCATTGTCGGCATGGCGCGCACCAACGACCCGAATTCGGCCAACAGTCAGTTCTTTATCATGTATGCTGATGGTGATTTCTTGAACGGCAAATATACCGTAGTCGGCGAAGTGCTCTCCGGCATGGATGTCGTGGATAAGCTCAAGAAAGGCAGCCAGGCCAATAACGGGACGGTGTCTGATCCTGATCGCATGGTGACGGTGAGGGTAGCGGCGGACGTCAAATGAACGGCAGGCTCCAAGCGAGCGGACAGTCGCCTGAGGGACGTTCTTCACCTCCCCCTGAAGGGCAGGGCCATGGCATGTGCACCCTGCCCTTCCCTCTCCCCTCTTGCGGGGAGAGGGAGCACTGCGTGGCCGCGCCGAATGCGATTACCTCGCCCTCCGTGGGAGCGTGGGGTCATGCAGCCCTCCTTGCAGTCATAGCCTTCGCCGCATTCGGCCTTGCGTCACTCGCCGCGCCCGAGCCGGCGCACGCCGTCTGCAGCGTCCTCAGCCATCATCCGTGCACGCCCTATTTCGGCAGCGTGTTTCGCCGCCATCCCTTCACGCCATATTCCTGCGGGGTCTTCAGCCGTCCGGGCTGTACGCCCGAGATCGTGTTTCCGCTCAATCAGGTCCCGCTGTTGAAGGTTGAGGGCCATGCCGGTCCGCCCGAACCGCTCGATCGCGAACACCCGGTCGATCGGCTCAATGAGATCGGTCCACTGCTGTCGAAATGCCTGGAACTGCCGCCTGAGGACGACGCGCAGGCTGGAATGCAGCTTGCCCTCAAGCTTGCCTTCAGGCGCGACGGCGAGCTTCTCGCCGATCCGCGCTTCACTTATGTCACACACGACGCCCCGGAGAAGGCGAAGGCCGCTTACGAAGCCGCCGCCCTTGCCATGCTCAAGCGCTGCACGCCGCTGCCGATCACCGACAAGTTCGGCGGCGCCATTGCGGGGCGGCCCTTCGTGGTCGCCATCAAGGAGACCCGCGCTCTCAAGGCGACCGACCATCGCGATGACGCGGCCCCCGCCGCGCCGGGCGAGCAGAAGCCTTAATTGGCTAATCGCGCTCCCCCATGCTATTGCGGGACGTCCTTCATGATCCCCGACCGTAGAAACCTGCAAGCAAAGAAAGCCGAAACCGCCATGACTCAAAATTTTGAAGTCGATCTCGACAACACGCTCCTGCTGGAAACCTCCAAGGGGCCGGTCACGATCCAGATGCGGCCTGACCTTGCGCCCTACCACGTCGCTCGCATCAAGGAATTGGTGCGCGACGGCTTCTATGACGGATTGAAGTTCCATCGCGTGATCGACGGGTTTATGGCGCAGACCGGATGTCCGCGCGGCACCGGCACCGGCGGCTCGGGCCAAAAGCTCAAAGCCGAATTCTCCAATGAAAAACATGTGCGCGGCACGGTGTCGATGGCGCGGGCGCAAAGTCCGGATTCCGGCGACAGCCAGTTCTTCATCTGCTTCGAGGACGCGAAATGGCTCGACGGCCAATACACTGTCTGGGGCAAAGTGACGACCGGGATGGAAAACGTAGACCGGATCAAGCGCGGCGAGCCGGTAACCGATCCTGACAGCATCGTCAGGGCGCGCATCGCGGGGGACGTGTAGGATGTGTTGAGCGCAGCCGAAACCCGTCGTGGAGTTGTCAATGCGGCGGAGTGGATGATGGGTTTCGCTGCGCTCAACCCATCCTACATGACGATTCGTGCGCACCGACCTCTTCGACTTCGATCTCCCGCCCGACCGCATCGCGTTGCGGCCGGCCTCCCCGCGCGATTCTGCGCGGCTCCTGGTGGTCCGGCCGGCAGCGTCCGGCTCGGCCGCCGTGTTCGAAGACCGCATCATTCGTGATCTGCCGCACCTTCTGCTGCCCGGCGATCAGATTGTCGTCAACGATACCAAGGTGATCCCGGCGCAGCTTTCAGGCCGGCGCGTCGGCGGCGCGAGCGAGCCTCGGATCGAAGCGACGCTGATCAAGCGGCTTGACGGCTCGCGCTGGCAGGCGCTGGTCAAGCCCGCCCGCAAGCTCAAGCCGGGCGACATCGTGCGGTTTGGCGAGGAGCAACCGGAGAGCAGTGTGTGCTTCCTCGGCCAGCTCGACGCCACCGTTGAGGCGAAGGGCGAGGCAGGCGAGGTGACGCTGGCGTTCGCATTTCACGGGCCGGTGCTGGACCAGGCCATTGCGGAGCGCGGCGAGCTGCCGTTGCCGCCCTACATCGCGTCGCGTCGGGCGCCCGATGCACGCGACCGCACCGATTATCAGACCATGTTCGCCCGCGAGGAGGGCGCCGTGGCGGCGCCGACCGCCGGCCTGCATTTCACGGAACGCCTGGTGGGCGAGCTGGAGGCGCGCGGCATCGGCTTTCACACCGTGACGCTTCACGTCGGGGCCGGCACGTTTCTGCCGGTGAAGGTGGATGACATCGCGAGCCACACAATGCATGCAGAGTGGGGGCAGGTGACGCCCGAGGTGGCCAAGGCGCTCAACACAGCACGTCGCCTCCCTCTCCCTTCTACGCTTGCGGGGGAGGGTAGGGGTGGGAGATCGACAGGGTTGGCTTTGACAGAGCCCACGGGCACGACCCCCATCGCCGCCCCCTCGCCACAAGGGGGACGGGAGACGCCCGCCGTCCCGGGAGGCCGCATCGTTGCGGTCGGCACCACATCGCTGCGCCTGCTCGAAAGCGCCGCGCGCGAGGACGGCGCCGTTGCGCCGTTTTCAGGCGACACCTCGCTGTTCATAACGCCGGGCTACCGGTTCCGTGCGGTCGACGTGCTGCTGACCAATTTTCACCTGCCGCGCTCGACGCTGTTCATGCTGGTGGCGGCATTTTCCGGGCTCGACACGATGAAGCGCGCCTATGCGCATGCGGTCGAAAAAGGCTATCGCTTCTACTCCTATGGCGACGCCTGTCTCTTGTTCCGGAACCCTTGAATGACTGCCTTCGCGTTTCGCGTCGATGCCGTCGACGGCGCTTCCCGCACTGGCGCCATCGCCACGCCCCACGGCATCGTGCGCACGCCCGCGTTCATGCCGGTCGGCACCCAGGGCGCCATGAAAGGAATCCACTGGCGTGACGTGAAGGCGTCGGGCGCCGACATCGTGCTCGGCAACACGTATCACCTGATGCTGCGGCCCGGCGCCGAACTCATCGCCAAGCTGGGCGGGCTGCATAAATTCCTCAATTGGCCGCATCCGATCTTGACCGATTCAGGCGGCTTCCAAGTGATGTCGCTCGCGGAGCTGCGCAAGGTCGGCGACGATGGCGTGACGTTTCGTTCCCATCTTGACGGCGCGATCGTTTCGTTGACGCCGGAGCGGGCGGTCGAAATTCAGGATTTGCTCGGCTCCGACATTGCGATGCAGCTCGACGAATGCATCCGGCTGCCGCAGGAGCGCCGCGAACAGGAGCGCGCCATGCGGCTTTCGCTCGCCTGGGCCGAACGCTGCAAGCGTGCGTTCGAGGCCGCCGTCTGGCATTCTCCCGGACGCGCGCTGTTTGGCATCGTTCAGGGGGGCGACGATCGCGAATTGCGTACCGTGAGCGCCCGCGCGCTCGTCGATATCGGCTTTGCGGGCTATGCGATCGGCGGGCTCGCCGTGGGCGAGCCGCAGCACGTGATGCTTGATGTTATCGAAACGGTCGCGCCGCTGCTGCCGGCCGATCGCCCGCGTTATCTCATGGGCGTCGGCGCGCCGGACGACCTTCTCGAAGCAGTCGCACGCGGCATGGATATGTTTGACTGCGTGCTTCCCACTCGCAACGGCCGTCACGGGCTCGCCTACACGCGGTTTGGCCCCATCAACCTGCGCAACGCCCGCTACGCTACTGACGCGCGTCCGCTCGATCCCGAAAGCCGCTGCCCAGGCGCGCGGGATTATGCCCGCGCCTATCTGCATCACCTGGTCAAGGCGAACGAAATGCTGGGCGCCATGCTGCTCAGCGAGGTCAATCTATACTATTACCAGGACCTGATGGCGGGCATCCGTGCGGCGATCGCAGCCGGCAAGTTCGCTGAATTTTGCGCCGTGACGCGGGAAGGGTGGGCGAGGGGGGATGTGGAAATCACTCCAGCGTCTCGCGATAGCACCACGCGGCAATCGCCACCACGGCCACCATGAACGCGGCGATCGGCCACAGCTCCGGGAGGATGTCGGGCGTGCCGTTGCCCTTGAGGAGCACACTGCGCACGATCCGCATGGCATGGGTGGTGGGAAAGATTTCGCCGATCCATTGCGCCCAGGCCGGCATGCCGCGAAACGGGAACATGAAGCCCGAGAGCATGATGGAGGGCAGCAGCGTGAATTGGGCCATCTGGATGGCCTGCATCTGGTTCGCTGACACCGTCGAGAAGGTGATGCCCAGCGCCAGGTTGCAGGCGATGAACAGGCCCAGCGCCATCAGGAGCGTGACCAGCGAGCCGCGCAGCGGCAGTTGGAAAAAGACGACCGAGGCGATCAGGATCAGCACCACCTGGATGTAGCCGATGAACACGTACGGCACGATTTTAGCAACCATGACCTCGATCGGCCGCACCGGCATCGCCAGGAGGTTCTCCATCGTGCCTCGCTCGCGCTCCTTGGTGATCGACAGCGTCGTCATGAACAGGGTCGACATCACCAGCACGATGCAGATGAGCCCCGGCACGATATTGAGCACGGTAAGCTGCTCCGGATTGTAGCGGGCGTGGATTACGAACTGGAACGCCGGCGCCGTCGGCGTCGTGCGCATGACGGGCGGCAGGTCACGGTCAAGCGCCCCCGTGATCGTCGCCAGCGCCGCCGTCGCATTGCCGATGGCGCTGGGGTCGGTGGCGTCGGCATCGATCAGCACCGCAGGCCGCTCGCCGCGGTCGATGGAGCGTTCGAAGTTCGGCGGGAAGGCGATGACGAACATCAATTCGCCCTGAGCCAGCGCCCGCTCGGCCTCGGCTTCGCTCGCGAGCGTGCGGATATCGTAGTAGCCGCTGTTGCGCAGCGCCGCGATGATGGTGCGCTCGTATTTCGAGTGCTCGACGGACAACAAGCCCGTCGGCAAGTGCTGTGGATTGGTGTTGATGGCGTAGCCGAACAGGAAAAGCTGCATCATCGGCAGCGCGATGATGAACCGCAGCGTGATCGCGTCGCGCTTGACCTGGATCCATTCCTTGCGCAGCAGGGCGTAAAGCCGCGTAAGGGAGATCATGGCTCCTCTCCCTTCACGCTCAGCATGTGGATAAAGACATCTTCGAGGCGCGGCTCGACTTCGCGCCACGACAAGGATGCATATTCGGGGAGGTAGATCGCGGCTTCGAGTGCGGCGCGATCGGTCCCGGCCACATGGAGCGCACGCCCGAAGACGGCGGCGGCCTCGATGCCTGGCGTGCGCCGCAGGCTGCGCGCCGCAGCGTCGACATCCGGGCCCGTCGCCTCGTAGGTGATCAGCCCGGAGTGGTGCGACACCTCGTCGGCCCCGCCCTGCACCACGATGCGCCCTTGCGCGAGATAGACGATGCGGTTGCAGCGCTCGGCCTCGTCCATGTAGTGGGTCGAGACCAGGACCGTGAGACCCTCGCCCGCCATGTCGTGGATAAGGTCCCAGAACTCGCGGCGCGCCTTGGCGTCGACGCCGGCGGTCGGCTCGTCGAGCAGCAGGAGCTGCGGCTCGTGCAGGATGCAGGCCGTGAGCGCGAGGCGCTGCTTCCAGCCGCCAGAAAGTTGGCCGGCGAGCTGGTCGCGGCGATCAGCTATTCCCATGCGATCCATGATGTCCTGCACTGCCTTGCGCGCATTTGGCATCTCGTAGACGCTCGCCACCAGATCGAGATTCTCGAATACCGTGAGGTCTTCATAGAGGCTGAATTTCTGCGTCATGTAGCCGACATGACGACGGATCGACGCTGCCTGGCGGATGATGTCGAAGCCCATACAGGTGCCGCGCCCGCTGTCGGCAACGAGAAGGCCGCATAGCATGCGGATGGTCGTGGTCTTGCCGCTGCCATTGGCGCCGAGAAATCCGCAGATTTCCCCTTTGGCGACCTGCAGGCTGAGGCCGTCAACGACCTTGAGCATTCCGAAGCTCTTGCGCAGGTCGTGGACATCGATGACATAGTCGGACATCGGATTTCCATTCATCGGAACGCGCCCCCGGGCTCGTTTCGCGCAATAGGCGGCGACGGCATTGGCCGCACCGCCATTGGCTGGCCGGGATTGATGAGGGCGGCCTGATCGCGCGGCGGCCGCGCTTCCACCATGTAGACAAGCTTGGCGCGGCTGGCTTCGCTGTAGATCACCGGCGGGGTGTATTCCGCCTGGGGCGAGATGAACGAGATGGTGCCGGCGAGATCGGCCGGGCAACGATCGCACAGGAGAGCGACCTTGTCGCCGCTGTGGACGTCGGCAAGGCGTGTCTCGGGAACAAAGAAGCGAACGAAGATATTTTCCGGCGGCAACAACGACACCACGGGGCCGCCGGCCGGGATTGTCTCGCCCGGGCGGGCGAGCACGTCGGCGACGATGCCGGCCGCCGGCGCCGTGACATGGCGCTGGTCGACGCGCCACTGCGCCATGGCGACTGCCGCCTTCAAGGACTCCACCAGCTGGTGTTGCGCCTTGATTTCGCCTTCTCGCCCCATCGGGGCGCGCAGTTGCGCCAGCGCCGCCTCGAGCCCTTGCACCTTGGCGATGGCCGAACGCAGGTCGGCGCGCTGGTCTTCGACGAGCTGCCGCGATACGCCGCCGGTCTTCACCATCTCCTCATTGCGCTTGAGGTCGTTCTCGACCTTAGCCTGTGCCGCCTTGGCGTCGGCGAGGTTGGCCTCTGCCTGCTGGATTTCGGTCGGCTTGCCGCCGGCATTAAGGTTCGCGAGCTGCGCTTCGGCCTGCTTGAGCTGGCGCACGGTCTGGTCGAGGGACGCCCGGTCATTGGTGTCGTCCTGGTCGAACAGCGGCGCTCCGGCCGCGACCCTGGAGCCGCGCGCCACGTGGAGCGATGTGAGGAGACCTTGCTGGGTAGGGCCGACCTTGATGAAATCGGCCTCGGCGTAACCCTGCCATTCCACCGGCGGAGGCGCGTGCGTGGTCCACCACCAGCCGGCGCCGGCCGCAGCCAAAAGCAGGAGTATGATGGTGGCGGCGACCAGACGTCGGCTCACAGGCTTGACCTTTTGTAACCGAACGGTATCGTTGCATTAGCACTTTTGCCGCGGGTCGACAAGGGAACAAAGCATAGTGACGGAACACAGGACGGTGAGGAAACAGGGGGCGATGGGGAAAAAGTGAATGTCAGACGCACCGCTCGAGCCCATCGAGTTCAAGCGCGGCCCGGGGGGCCGGCCCACCCGGGAGGAGGCGGAACGCCGCCACCGCGTCCTGCTGGCGACTGCCTTTCGCCTCTTCCTTGAGAAAGGCTGGGATGGCGTCTCGATCGAGGAGATTTCGCGTCAATCGGGCGTCGCCAAAGGATTCATCTATGCGCGCTATCCCGATAAGGCGGCATTGTTCGTGGGAGCCATCGAACGCCGCATCGCCGATGTCATGGGGACGCTCCACCTTACCGATCCGCTGCCCGACGATGTGGAGCAAGGACTTTATGTATTCGGCCGCAAGCTCCTCGACGGCGTGCTGCAGCGCGACGCGCTGGCGTTCCATCGGCAGTTCATTGCGGAAGCCGCTCGCTTTCCAGAGTTGGCGAAGCTGTTCATCGTCCGCAATCGGGCGCGCGAACTCATCGTCAAGGTGCTGCAGACTTATGCGGATCGCGGCGCCATCACACTGCATGATCCGCAGCTGACCGCCGAGCATTTCGCCATGCTGGTCGTCGGCGTTCCCCGCATGATGGCGCTTCTCATCGGCCGCGAACCGCCTGCCGAGGAAGAACGCCGGCTGCGCGCCGCCGTGCGGCTGTTCCTCGACGGCTGCCGGGCCGACTGATCTGGCCCCGGGGGCTTCTGTGCTCTTACGACCCCCTTCACGAAGTCTCGATTTTGGGGCGGTTGTTGATTTTCTCCTTGCGCGCCGAGACACGACAGGCTGCTATTCTTTGAGGCTGCGCCGGCGCATAGCGCACCAGGCGAACTGATTGCGATCGGCAAATGATTTGAGGGGTGGAAATGAGATCATGAGATCCATGTTATTGGGCGTGTTGACGGCGCTCACGATCCCAATCGCCAACGCGGCTGACAATACACACAGCGCAAACTTTATGCTGCCATTTTGCAAACTCGGCCTAGAACAGGCGGTTGACAGCCCTTCTAATTCTTACCTCGTTGGACGGTGCGCGGGATTGGTGGAAGGCGTCATCAATATGTCAGGTCTGCTGAAAGCGATGCAGACGGTAGGCGACATTCCGCACCTCGACCCGCTGCTGTGCGCTGCCGTGCCTGAGCAAGTCACCATTGAACAGGCCCTCAAGGTTGTGGTGAGCTACGCTGAAGCGCATCCCAGGGAAGGACCGCTGCCGTTCACCGTGCTTGTACTCGACGCATTGCATGACGCGTGGCCGTGCAGGCAATAGCAGTGCCGAGGGGTAAACGATGAGACCGGACCGCCTGCCTGCTCAAATATTGGCCAGTGTGCTCAACCTGGCATTCTGGTGGGGAACTGCGTGGGCGGCGAGTTCGCTCATAGGTTCCTCGTCGCCCTTGCTGGCTTACGTCGTGTTCCTAGTGATCGGCGTATTTGGCACCTCCGCGGTGATTAACGGCACCATTTGGAAGGTCAGGCTTCCGCGTCACAAGCGGCTCTTGAACCAGTAGCCCTTTGCACGCCCGCCAAGGAAAAGATTACTGGGTGACCCGCATTCGCTGCATGACACCATGAACGGGATTGAACCGTTGGCATTGGAACATCAGATCGGCGCACCATAGTCGCGATGCGAAAACCCCGGAACGCCTGGTCCATCACGGAGAGCTTAATGGCGGTCAGCCTCAAGGTGAATGGCGCAATGCGCAGCGCGCCCGCGGAAGCGGACACGCCGCTCCTTTACGTGCTTCGCAATGATCTCGAACTCAACGGCGCAAAGTTCGGCTGCGGGCTTGCCCAGTGCGGCGCCTGCACGGTGCTGGTGGATGGCAAACCGGTGCGCTCCTGCGTCACCGAGGTCGGTTCAATCGGGCAATCCGAGGTTACAACCCTGGAAGGTCTCGGCACCGCGGCCAAGCCGCATCCCTTGCAGCACGCCTTCATGGACGAGCAGGCGGCGCAATGCGGTTACTGCATCAGCGGCATGATCATGTCGGCCAAGGCGCTGCTCGACCAGAATCCGCACCCCACCGAGGCGCAGGTGCGCGACGGGCTCGCCGGCAATCTCTGCCGCTGCGGCACTCACGGCCGCATCATCCGCGCCGTACTCAAGGCCAGCAATGCGATCAGGAGGATCTGATGAACGCGCACATCTCGCGGCTGAACGCGCACATCTCGCGGCGGGACTTTGCGGCCGGGCTCGGCGGCATCGTGGTCGCTTTCACGCTCGCTCCGAAGTTTGCGGCCGGACAGCAAGCCGCCGCCCTGCCGGGAAGCCTCAATGGCAACCGCATGCTCGACGCCTGGATTCGCATTGCGGCCGACGGCAGCGCCACGGTGTGCACCGGCAAGGTCGAACTCGGCCAGGGCATCGCCACCGCGCTCAAGCAGATCGCCGCCGAAGAACTCGACCTGCCGCTCGAGCGCGTGCACATGATTGCCGGAGACACTGAGAAGACGCCGAACGAGGGTTTCACGTCAGGCAGCCAGTCGATCGAGAACGGCGGCGTAGCGCTGCGCCTTGCAGGCGCCGAAGTGCGGGCGATCCTCCTCGACCTTGCGGCAAAGCGCCTTGGTGTCGACGCCGCGAGCCTCGCCGTCGCCGATGGCGTCATCAGTACATACGATGGACGCAAGGTGACCTACGCCGACTTGGCCGAGGGCGCCAACCTGCACCGTGAGGTCAGCGCGAAGGCCAAACCCAAGTCGCCATCGGCCCACCGGATCGTCGGCAAGTCGATTGCGCGCGTCGACATCCCGGCGAAGGTGACCGGCGGAGTCGCTTATGTGCAGGACCTGCGCCTGCCCGGCATGCTGCATGGCCGCGTGGTGCGGCCGCCGGGCTATGGGGCGAAGCTCGAAGCGATCGACGACGCGAAGATCAAGGCTATGCCGGGCGTCGTCGCTGTCGTGCGCGACGGCAGCTTCCTCGGCGTAATCGCGGAGCGCGAGGAGCAGGCCATCCGGGCGAGCGTGGCGCTCGGCAAAGCTGCAAGCTGGATCGCCGGGCCGCCGCTGCCCGATCAGGCCGCTCTCTACGATCACCTGCTGTCGCTGCCCGATGAGCCGCACGTCATCAGCGAAAAGCAGACGGCGTTGCCGGAGAGCGTGCGGACGATCGAGGCCACTTATCACAGGCCGTATACGTGCCACGCCGCGATCGGGCCCTCCTGCGCGGTCGCGCAATTTACCGACGGCAAGATGACGGTGTGGACCCACAGCCAGGGGGTTTTCCCGCTGCGCGGCAATCTTGCGATGGCGCTGAAGCTGCCGCCCGAGAGGGTTCACTGCATTCATGCGGAAGGCTCGGGATGCTACGGCCACAACGGCGCCGATGACGTGGCGCTCGATGCGGCGCTGCTGGCGCGGGCGGCCCCCGGCGGCCGTCCCGTGCGGCTGCAATGGATGCGCGGCGACGAGTTTGGCTGGGAGCCGTTTGGCCCCGCCATGGTGATGAAGGCGAAGGCGGCGCTCTCCGCCGACGGCCGCATCGTCGACTGGAATTACGATGTGTGGACCAACACCCATTCGACCCGGCCCGATCCGCGCGGCAACAATCTGCTGGCGAGCTGGTATCTGGCCGAGCCGCAAAAGCCGGCACCGCCTGCCGTCATCCCGCAGCCGGCCGGCGGCGGCGACCGCAATGCGGTGCCGCTTTACGACTTTCCCCGGCAGCGCGTGGTGCATCATTTCATCAGGGAGATGCCGCTGCGGGTGTCGGCGCTGCGCACGCTCGGCGCCTACGCGAACGTGTTCGCGATGGAGTCCTTCATGGATGAGCTGGCGCTCGCCGCTGGCGTCGATCCAGTGGCGTTCCGTCTTGCCCATCTGAAGGACCCGCGGGCGCGCGCCGTCATCGAGGCGGTAGCCAGGAAGGCCGGCTGGAAGGCGAGAGAAAGGAGCGGCGGCGGCAAAGGCCGCGGCATTGGCTTCGCGAAGTACAAGAACCTTGCGACCTATGTGGCGGTGATCGCCGACGTCGAAGTCGATGCGGCGAGCGGCAAGGTCGCGGTGCCGCGGGCGTGGGCGGCGGCGGATTCCGGGCTGATCATCAATCCGGACGGCCTCGCCAATCAGATCGAAGGCGGCATCATCCAGTCGACCAGCTGGACGCTGCACGAGGAGGTGAAGTTCGCTTCGACCGGAATAAAGTCGCGCGACTGGCTCTCCTATCCGATCCTCACCATGCCAGAGGTTCCCAAGGTCGAGGTCGAGCTGATCAACCGGCCGGAGGAGCGCTCGCTCGGCGCGGGTGAGGCGTCGCAGGGCCCGATGGCGGCGGCCATCGCCAATGCTTTCGCGGCCGCCACCGGGAAACGGGTGCGCGAGTTGCCGCTGACGCCTGAGCGGGTGAAGGCGGTGATGCGAGGGTAGACTGGCGGCTCAGCGGCCGATGAGTACAGACGTGCTGCGAAACGCTCCTCGCGGTTGAGGCAGGAAGTCGGGCAATTTCAACCGCATCGAGAGACACATTTGTGTTCTGGCCCGGAATTAAAACGACTGGCAGTTAGGGTATAGTGGCGGTTCGGCACTTACCGCGCTTCTGAAGGGAAAAGCCATGGGCCTCGCATCGGTTCTGCGTCTGTCGCCCGAGGCGAAGATCAAGCTTCCCAATGTCGATGAGGCTCTCAACATCGGCTACGCCATTCATTCGGCCGACGATCCGGCGCTTCGCGACAAGCTCACGCAGGAGCAAGCCCGGCTCGTCGCCAGGAAATTCCTCGCCCTCGAAGCCGAGCCGGGGACGCCCGAGGAGGCGTATCTTAACTGCGTGCGCGCGATCGTGCTGTCCCAGGCGCGCGGCATCGCGCGCCGCAAGGAGCGGTACATCCAGGATCTGCGGGCTGCGCAATTGCGGCGGCGCCGGCAGCGCGAGGCCATCCGGCGGTCGCGCCGCAGCAACGATTGGCTCAACAGCGCCTGGCGGCTGCTGGGGCCCGTGATCCTTGGCCTGACCGGATATCTCTTCGCGCACCTCCTTGCGGTGTTCGTGCCGGAAGAGGTCGCGACGCAGACCGGAAGCCGGATACCAGCCATACTCATGGGGCTCGTGTTTGTGGCGATCGGCCGCTCGGCCGGCTTTTATCTCAACGAAATGAAGCGCAACAAGATTGAGTCGGAATACAATTCCCGCTGCTATCTGGCGGTTCTCACCTACGAGATCGGCAAGCTCAAAGAGTTCCGCCAGTACCGCAAGCAACTGTGCGAAGCCTGGCTGCAGTATACCGGCGAGGAATATCCGATCACTGCGTCCTATCAGATGGTGATGGAGAGCGACATCGAAACGCGGCGCCAGCTGGAGCGGCATCTGCAGGTCTACGACACCGGCTACATCCGGCTGCTGATGCGGATGATCCGCATCCTGCGCGGCAAACGAAGGACGCACGCCGAAAAGCTTCCTGCGCTTCGCGGCGAATTGGCCGTGGAGAAGGAGTAGGGACGCTCAGCCCCCCTTGGCGGACAGCGGCTGCGCCTTGCCGATGGCGGGCGATTGCGAATTGCCGCCGGCGGGCAACGCCTCCTGCGGCCTCCCGACCACAGTGACGAGCATGTTGGCTTCGAGCAGACGCTTCGCGACCCGCTTGACGTCCGCCAGGGTCACGGCATTGACGAGGCCGTTACGCTTGTCGATGTAGTCGATGCCAAGGTCATCAAGCTGGATTTGCACGAGTTGCTCGGCGATCTTCGTCGAGGTGTCGAAGCGCAACGCATACGATCCGGTCAGGAACGATTTCGCCTTGGCAAGCTCTTCCTCGGTCGGACCGGCCTCCGCCAGCTTCCGGATCTCCGCTTCCATGACCTCCAGCGCCTGGCCGGCACGATCGGAGCGGGTCGCGGTGCCGCTCAGGAACAGCGCCGCGTAGTCGAGCGGCATCATGGCGCTGTAGACCGAATAGGCAAGGCCGCGCACCTCCCGCACCTCCTTGTAGAGCCGGGACGAAAAGGCGCTGCCGCCAAGGATGTGGTTCAGCACGAAGGCGGCCATGAAATCCGGGTCCTTGCGCAGAATGCCGGCCCCCCCGATGATCAGCACGGATTGCGGTACGTCGAGATCGATCGCGATTTTTTGTCCCAGCCCCTGCGGGCTTGCGGTGGCCACCGGCAGCAGCGCGCTGTGCGCCGGCAGAGTGCCGAATACCTGATCGATCAGCATGCCAGCAGCATGGGCATCTATGTTGCCGACGATGCCAATCTTGAGGTTGTCGCGGGCGAATACCTTGCGGGTGAAGGCGCGGAGGTCTTCGGCCGTGATGGCCGGAACCGATTGCAAGGTGCCGCGCGGCGGGCGCGCATAAGGGTGGCCCGCAAAGGCGGTGGCCCACCAGCGCTGGCTGGCGAGTTCGTTGGGGCTTGTGGTCGCCCGTCGCAACCCCGACAGCATCTCCTCGCGGATCCGCTCGACGTCCTGTGCATCGAAACGCGGCGCCGTCAGCGCGAGCTTCAGCAATTCGAACGCTTCATCCTGGTTCTCGGTCAGAGTGCGCAGCGAGCCGGACACATAGTCGCGAGTCGCCGTAAAGCCGATCTCGATCGCCCTGGCTTCGAGCCGTTCGTGGAAGCTTCTTGAGTCGATATCGCCGGCGCCTTCGTCCAACAGGGCGGTCGCCATGGTGGCGACGCCCGCTTTTTCAGGCGGATCCTGGGTTGCGCCCCCCTTGAAAGCGAAATCGAATGCGATCAAGGGCACCGAAGGCTCTTGCACCAGCCAAGCCATGATGCCGCCCGGGCTGACAATGCGCTCGATTTTGGTGGCGCTGGCCGGGAGCGGAAACGTCGCGAGCGCGCCGATAAGTGCGAGCGCGCTGATCGCAGGGTGGGCAAAGGCGCCAACGGGTCCGGCCGTTGGCCGGCCCGACGACAGGCGCCGCGCCGTGCCCGCCGGGCCGCGCCGGGCGCGATTCGCTTTGCCTACCCTACAGCCAGCGCGCATCCCGAAAATGCAAAGCCGGGTCAAGCCCGGCCATGACGTTGAGTGAAATTCGGCGCAGCGCGCTCGAGCGCGCAGACAAAGTCGAAGTGCGAGACTCACGAGCGCTTCTCCTGATTTCCGGGCAGTTCCTTGACGAGATAGCCGGTGACCGAGCGACGCTTGTCAAGCCACGTGCGCGCGGCGTCTCGTACGGCTTCAGGCGTGACGGCGCGGAGCCGCTCGGGCCAGGAGGTGACCTTTTCGACGCTGCCTCCCGACGTCACAGCGGCCCCATACCAGCGCGCCATGGTGGCCTGATTGTCTTCTGCGTAGACGGCGTCCGCGATCAAGCGCGTCTTGGCCCGCTCCAACTCGGCGGCCGTGACACCGCTCTCAGCGACCTTGGCAATCACCGCGTCAAGCGCCGCCTCCGCGGCCTCGAAGGTGACGCCCGGAAGCGGGCTTGCAAACACCCCGAAGCGAGTGTCGTCAACAGCAGTCCCCTGATACCAGCCGCCCGCACTGGTCGCGATGTGCTGGTCAATTACCAGCGCGCGATAGAGCCGGCTGGTTTCGCCGCCGCCGAGCACCTGGGCGAGAATTTCGAGGGCTTCCGATTCACCCGGTTTGGCGGTGGTTGACGACGGTACCAGATAGCTGCGCTGAAGGTTCGGCTGGGCCACGCGGGGGTCCGCCATCGTCAATTGGCGCACGGCGACAGGGATCGGCTCCTGAGGCCGCACCCTCGGAGGGACTTCCGCGACGCGCTCCACCTTGCCGTAGGTCTTCTGGGCGAGCGCCCTGACCTCATCGTCGGCGACATCGCCGGCCACCACCACGACGGCATTGTTTGGCGTATAGAAGCGCCGATAGAACGCCAGCGCATCTTCCCGGTTGAGCTTTTCTATTTCCTGGCGCCACCCGATCACTGGCCGTCCATAGGGATGGTTAAGGTAAAGCGCCGCAGCGACCTGCTCGCCGATGCGCGCCTCCGGGCTGTTGGCGACCCGCATGTTGAATTCCTCGAGCGCGACATCGCGCTCGGGCAACACATTTTCGTCGGTGAGAACGAGGCCGGTCATGCGATCAGCCTCGAACTCCATCACCAGAGGCAGATATTCCCTGGCGATCCGCTGGAAATAGGCCGTGTAGTCCGCGGTCGTGAAGGCGTTCTCCTGCCCGCCTATGGTGGCAAGCGCCTGCGAGAATCGTCCCGCCGGGTTCTTGGCGGTGCCCTTGAACATCAGGTGCTCAAGAAAATGAGCAAGCCCGGATTTGCCCGGAGTTTCATCGGCGGACCCAACCTTGTACCAGATCATGTGGGTGACAACCGGGGTGCGGTGATCCGGAATCACCACCACCTCCAGACCGTTCTCCAAGGTGAAGTGCGAGACGTTCGGCCCGCCGGCAGCGGCGGCGGCGACTTGCAACGCGAGCGCAAGCGCCGCAACGCTGCCGACGCGCGCGGCAGCGAAAAAATCGAAGCGCGCTGCCAATGCCGTCGCCGCCGCCACGATAGGGGAGCGCGGCGCCCTTCTTAACGCCTCGGGACGGAGGCCACTGTTTTCGAGACTGTGACGCGACGACATCAGGGCATCGATCATTTTGCGATGCCCTCAAGCTGGCGATCTTTCACCGTCTTCTTCTCGTTTTCGGTCTTGCCGTCGATGCCATAGGGTTGGGCCGGAGAGGGCGTGCGGTAGCCCGGCGGCGGATCGGTCAGCGTGTTGCGGGGCGGCTCGCGCACAAATGTGGCAGTCTCGGACTTGTCAGCGAGGCCTACCGCCTTGCCGAACCCCAGCATCGTGCTCCACATGCTGCTCGTGAAGCCGAGCTCGCTTGGGGTCATCTCCGGCGAATGCTCGTCGGCGGCTCCCTGGCTCGTTTTCACATTCGGTCTGTCAATCCTGCCCGCCGCAAGCTCGCTCGGCTTGAGCGGATTGCCCTCCACTCCGCCCGCAGGGTCCATGTTGTAGGGCTTGCGCTCTGCCCTCGCTTTGCGCCTGGCTTTGCGTTGCTGTTCATCCGGATCGACCGGCCAAGCTGGATTGCTCGCGGCCGGCGAGCTTGCGGTGACGGGGGGCGGCAGATCACGGCTCGGCGGCACCACCAGCGGTGGCCGCTCCTTGGCTTCAATGCCCGCCTCCTGGCCGTTGCGAAGCCCGAATCCGCGAAGCAGGCTCTTGAAGAACTTCACGTCCGGCAGGTCATCGTCTTCATCATCGCCCGCAAAGACGGCGGTGCTGCCGGCGATCACCAGGACGACGCCGAAAGCCGCACATAACGCGGCACGGGAGAATTTACGGTTTCGGTTTTCTTGAGGCATGCCCTTTTTCCCGTAATCGGTTGCCCAGCCCTGCCTCCACGCTCGCCAAGGAGGGTGGGGCAAGGGGGAGCGTGACATCGCTACCCGCTTTTACTGGAGCCATGACCCGCCCCCTGGAAGCCGTCGCCTGGCGACTTCTATCCCGTAAGGCCCCTGCACGCGTCTCTTATGCTATATCAGGGCAATTTTGGGGTGTCTTGCAAGAATAAAGATTCGTAAACGAGCCCGATCACGCCGGCGACGATGGCCGCATCGGCGAGGTTAAAAACATACCACTGGAACGCCCAGGCGCCAGCCGTGACATGAAAAAGGACGAAGTCCATCACAGCTCCATGCACCGCGCGGTCGATCGCGTTCCCGATCGCACCGCCGACGATCAGCCCAAGCGCGATGCCCGCGAATCGCGAGCGGGTCCGGGCGAGCCAAGCCAGGAGGAGCACGACTGCGACTGTTTTGAGGCCGAGGAGCACCCATTGCCATAGCGGACCGGCGTCCTGGAACAGGCCGTAGCTGATGCCGGTATTCCAGGCCAGCACCAGGTCGAGAAACGAGGTGACCGGCACCCGCCCTCGCTCAGTCAGGCCAAATCCATGCAGCAGCCACAGCTTCACGGCCTGGTCGACTGCGGCCGCCGCGAGCGCGGCCGTCAGCCCCAGCCGCCACGGCGCCCCGCCGCGGAAAGCTGCCGCCGCCATTTACCGCGCCCCCCCCGCGTGAGTCGCGTCCCATTCTCGCAGCGCCTGCGCGTCGCGCGGCGTCACATCCGGATACTCCGGATCGGACCCGACATTGGGCGTAATCTTCCACGACCGCGCGCACTTGCGCCCCTCGGCCAGGCGGAATTCGACCCCGACCCCGGGCACATCGTCGAGCCGAAACGCCCCCGCCGGCCCCTCGCCGGGCGTGACGGTCGCGCCCGACGTGATGGCGACCTCGGCCATGCCGACCTCGCCGTGCTCGCCGGCGAGTTCTGTGGCGATGGTGCGCATCAAGGCCGGATCGGAAATGTAGATCGCGGGCGCCGCTTCAAGGCTCGAGCCGATTCGCTTGTTGGCGCGCTCGATCTCCAGCGCGCCGGTGACAACACGGCGCACGCGCCTGACATCACCCCAAACCCGCGCCAGCGCCTCATCGCGCCACGCGGCCGGAATCTCCGGAAACCTTTCGAGGTGCACCGACATCGGATAGCGCAGGCCGGATGTCAGGTGTCTGACATCGGAGGCCCGGCCGCCATCATCCGTTGTCGGTCCTCCAACATCCGGGGTCTGATATCCGTAACGCGACAGATAAGCCTCCTCCGCCGTGAAGCAGAGCATCGGGGCGAGCCAGATCACGGTGGCGCGGAAGACTTCCTCGATCACGGTCAGACAGGCCTTGCGGGTGACGGACGAGATCGGCTCGCAATAAAGCGCATCCTTGCGGATGTCGAAATAGAAGGCCGAGAGATCGACGGTCATGAACGCATTGAGCGCCGCGAAGATGCGCTTGAAATCGAATTCCGCATAGTGCCTGCGCACGCTTTCATCGAGCTCGCTCAGGCGATGGAGAATGTACCGTTCGAGGCTCGGCATGTCCGCATAAGCGATGCGATCCTCCTCGCGGAAATGGGCGAGATTGCCGAGCATCCAGCGGATGGTGTTGCGCAGCTTGCGGTAGGTGTCGACGGTGGTCTTGAGGATCTCCGGCCCGATGCGCAGATCGTCCGCATAATCGGAAGCGCAAACCCACATGCGCAGGATGTCGGCGCCCGAGGATTTGATGACATCCTGCGGCGCGACCGTGTTGCCGAGCGACTTCGACATCTTGCGGCCGTGCTCATCGAGCACGAAGCCGTGGGTCACGACGATGTCGAACGGGGCGCGGCCGCGCGTGCCGCAGGATTCCAGCAATGACGACTGGAACCAGCCGCGGTGCTGGTCGGAACCTTCGAGGTACATGACGGTGTCAGGGCCGCCGTCCTTCTTGCGGCGGATGCCGGCGAGACCAGGGAAATGCGCAGGGTCTTCCAGAGTGAAGGCGTGAGTCGAGCCTGAGTCGAACCAGACGTCGAGGATGTCATCGACTTTGCGCCAGTCCTCGTTCGCGAGCTCGCCCAAAAAGCGCTCGCGCGCCCCTGCGGCGTACCAGGCGTCGGCCCCCTCGCGCTCGAAGGCTTCGACGATGCGCGCGTTGACCCGCTCGTCCTTCAGAATCTCGACGTTGCCGTCGCCCGTTTCACGCACGAACACCGTGATCGGCACGCCCCACGCCCGTTGGCGCGAGATCACCCAATCGGGCCGGCCCTCGATCATGCCGGTGATGCGGTTCTCGCCCTGCGGCGGCACCCAGCGGGTGCCCTGGATGGCGGTGAGGGCCCGATGGCGCAACGTGTCCCCCGCGCTCGCGGCGCCATGTTGGTCCGCGATGGGCTTGTCCATGGCGATGAACCACTGCGGCGTGTTGCGGAAGATCACCGGCTTCTTGGACCGCCAGGAATGGGGATATTGGTGCCGCAGGCGCCCGCGCGCGATCAGCATGCCGGCGTCGACAAGCGCCTTGATTACGGCCTCGTTCGCGTCACCCTTCTCCCCCTTATCGGTGATGACCCGCTTCGGCTTGCCGCCCGTATCGCGCGGGCCGAAGCCGGGCGCCTGGTCGGTGAAGAAGCCGTCCTCGTCGACCGTGTAGGGGATCGTCGTATTGATGCCCTGCGCTTCAAGCGCGCGCGCGTTCGCCGTCCAGATGTCAAAGTCCTCGCGGCCGTGGCCGGGCGCGGTGTGGACGAAGCCGGTGCCGGCGTCGTCGGTGACGTGCTCACCGTTGAGCAGGGGCACGTTGAAGTCGTAGCCAAGATGGGCGAGCGGATGTCTACAAGTTGTTCCCGCGAGCGTGTCCGGTGCCACCGAGGCCAGCTTCTTGTTGCCGGTCACCCTTGCCTGGTTGAACACTTCCTCAGCAAGCTTGTCCGCGAGAATAAATTTGTCGCCGACCTTAGCCCAGTTATCGGGAGGCGCGTCAGTAACTTCGTACAAACCGTATTGGATCTCGTCTGAATAGCTGATCGCTCGATTGCCGGGTAAAGTCCAGGGTGTAGTGGTCCAGATTAAGACGGAAGCGCCTTCGGGCAGCATCGGCTGCATTACAGGCAGAGGCGCGTTCGAATCTAGTCGCCTTCCTTGAGGTCCGAGAGGTGCCTGCTTCACCGGAAACTTCACCCACACCTGGTCGCTGGTGAAATCCTCATACTCCACCTCGGCCTCGGCGAGGGCCGTCTTCTCCACCACCGACCACATCACCGGCTTGGAGCCGCGATAAAGCGTGCCGTTGGCGGCGAACTTCATCAGCTCGCGGGCGATCTGGGCTTCGGCCGCATAATCCATCGTGGTGTAGGGATGGTCCCAGTCGCCGGTGACGCCCAGGCGCTTGAACTCGTCGCGCTGCACGTTGAGCCAGTGCTCCGCGTAAGCGCGGCATTCGCGGCGGAACGCGATCATCGCGGCCGGATCGGAGAGATCCGGTTTCTGCTTGCCCTTGGCGCGGTAGCGCTCCTCCTCGACCTTCCACTCGATCGGCAGGCCGTGACAGTCCCAGCCTGGCACGTAGTTGGAATCGCAGCCGAGCATCTGCTGGGAGCGCGTGACCACATCCTTGAGGATCTTATTGAGCGCGGTGCCGATATGGACGCTGCCGTTGGCGTAAGGCGGCCCGTCATGGAGCACGAACCTGGTGCGGCCGCGGGCGGCCTCGCGCAAGCGCTCGTAGAGGCCGATCCGCTGCCAATGCGCGAGGATCTCGGGCTCCTTCTGGGGCAGCCCGGCGCGCATGGGAAAATCGGTCTTAGGGAGAAATAACGTTTCGCTATAGTCGCGGTCGGACATGACGGCTCAACCTGAGATTGGATGACAGACAGGGCGCGAAAATCCCGGTCTTCTGCCGGCCTCCCGGTCAGGCAGAAGCCGGGCTCATAATCCGCCGTGGATCCGGCCCAAACTCGTGAGCGAACTGATCGCATGCCGTCATGGCGCGGTTCCTAACACATCGACCGCGGGACGGAAAGGGCGGCGTGAGGTTAAATCCGGATGTCGACCCGTCAAGGCTGGCTTTGCGTCTGCATTCCCGGCAGGCGTCCGATTACCAGATTGGGGTGCCTTCGCGTCGTCACTGGCGCTATGTTGCGCCCCCGCCAGAACCGGCCTTCAGGGAGAACCTCAACATGAAGCTCTATTTTTCCCCCGGCGCGTGCTCGTTGTCGCCGCACATCGTGCTGCGAGAGACTGGCGCGAATTTCGAGCTCGAGCAGGTCAACAATCAGGAAAAGAAGACCAAGACCGGCAAGGATTATTGGACGATAAACCCGAAGGGGCAGGTGCCTTGCCTCGAACTCGACAACGGCGAGAGGCTCACCGAAGGTCCCGTGATCGTGCAATACGTAGCCGACCAGAAGGCCGCGAGCGGCCTTGCCGGGGCTGCTGGCACCATGGAACGATATCGCATTCAGGAATGGCTCAACTTCATCACCTCGGAACTGCACAAGAGCTTCAGTCCTCTGTTCCGGCCGGCCACGCCCGACGCCTACAAGGACATCTCGAGGGAGAACCTCGGCAAGCGCTTCGATTGGATCGACAAACAACTTGCCGGAAAGGCGTACCTGACGGGCGACAAGTTCTCGGTCGCCGACGCCTATATGTTCACGGTGCTGAGGTGGTCGCCGCGGGTTGGGATCGACACCTCGAAATGGCCGAATATCGCGGCTTATATGGACCGCGTCGCTGCCCGGCCGAAAGTGCAGGAAGCCCTGAAGGCTGAGGGATTGGCGTAACAGACTGGCAGCGCCCGCGGCGATTTGCGCATCGTCACATTGCGGTGCGCCGAGCGCCCTCGCCATCATGCCCGTCCGCGGACTTGACCCGGGATTGTCGCGGGACGCAGGTCTTCCTTCACGCTCTCAGCGGGAGAGTCTCGCTGGTTGGCCAAACCTGGCCACTACAGCGGTTCCCGGTCGACTGGAATCACTTGTCGCGGGCAAAGGCGCCCCTTCGACAAGCTCAGGAGCGCCGCGCCCACCAGCGCTCGGCCTTTGGAGGCCGGGTGGGCACGCCTCGCTTTGCCTACCTGCGACGTTTCCATATGAGCGGAATCCGCTGGAGTCCGAGTAGAGGTGCAAAGTGACCGGAACGCTCTCTAATGTGCGGCCATCACCGCCGCCGCAGTGCGGGCCGTCGGCGCCTCCATGGCGGCGACGCGGTTCTTGACGGCCTTCTGGACCTTCTCGAACGCCCGCACCTCAATCTGGCGCACCCGCTCGCGCGACACGCCGAACTCCACCGCAAGGTCCTCGAGAGTCACCGGCTCATCGGCAAGCCGGCGCGCCTCGAAGATGCGCCTTTCGCGATCGTTGAGCACCTCAAGCGCATCGGAGAGCGCCGCGCGGCGATTGTCCAGTTCCTCTGAAGCCACGAGCGTCGCTTCCTGGCTGTCGCGCTCGTCCATCAGCCAGTCCTGCCACTCGCCCGAATCGCCATCCTCGCGGATCGGCGCATTGAGCGAAGCGTCGCCGGAAAGCCGCCGGTTCATGTCGATCACGTCCTGCTCGGTCACGCCGAGCCGCCTTGCGATCAGCTTGACCTGGTCCGGGCGCATGTCGCCCTCGTCCAGCGCGGAAATCCGGCTCTTGGCCTTGCGCAGGTTGAAGAACAGCTTCTTCTGGTTGGCGGTGGTGCCCATCTTGACGAGCGACCACGACCGCAGAATGTATTCCTGGATGGCGGCCTTGATCCACCACATGGCGTAGGTGGCGAGGCGGAAGCCTTTCTCCGGTTCGAAGCGCTTCACCGCCTGCATCAGGCCGACATTGCCTTCCGAAATCACCTCGGCGATCGGCAGGCCGTAGCCCCGATAGCCCATGGCGATCTTGGCGACCAGGCGCAGATGGCTGGTCACGAGCTTGTGGGCGGCATCGCGGTCGCCATGCTCGCGCCAGCGCTTGGCGAGGATAAACTCCTCCTGCGGCTCCAGCATCGGGAACCGGCGAATCTCGTCGAGATACCGGGCAAGCCCGGACTCGGCTGTGATGATCGGTAAGGTAGCGGCTTGGGCCATGACAGCGCCCTCCTTGTTTTGTGTCCTACGAGGCTTCGCCGGTTCAATCTCACGCGAAGCCATTTAATGCGCGTCGGCAGCGGCGCCGGCCGGGGCGGCCGGACGCCTCATGACGATGCCGAGCGCAGCGAGAGCGACGAACAAAATCGTCAGCAGCAGGAAGATGTCGGCAAAGCTCATCACGCTCGCCTGAAGCCGGGCCATCAGGGACATCTCCTTGAGCGCCATGGCCTGCGCGTTGCTGCCGAAGTCATGAAAGCGCGCCGTGAGATTTGCCAGCATGTCGATTGCCGGACCGCGCGACCAGCTCACTGAGTCGTGCAGCCGCGCAAGGTGCAGGTCCATGCGGTTGTTGAACATGGTGTTGATGGCGGCGAGCCCGATCGCGCCGCCGAGATTGCGGCTGAGATTGAACAGGCCGGAGGCGTTCTTGACCCGATCGGGCGGCAGGGTGCCGAGCGCCGTGTTGGTGACCGGGACGATCGCGCACATCAAGCCGACGCCGCGGAAGATCTGCGGCCACAGCAGCTCCCAGAAATCCCAGTCTTTCGTCACGAAGTACATCTGCAGGGTACCGGCCGCGAACAGCAGGAATCCGCCCATCAGGACGAAGCGCGGGTCGACCTTCGCGACCAGCCGCCCGACGATTGGCGCACTCGCGAACATCGCAAGCCCGGAGACGAACATCGTCTCGCCGATCATCAACGCGTTGTAGCCGCGCACCTGGGCGAGATAGACCGGATAAAGATAGGTCAAGCCGTAAAGCCCGATTCCGAGCACGAAGGAAAACATGCTGCCGATCGCAAAGTTCCGATCGCCGTAGGCGCGCAGATCGACGATCGGCGCTGGCGCGGTGAGGGCGCGATAGAAGAACGCCGCCGCTGAGAGGGCAGAGAAGGCAGCCGCATAGGCGATGGTGTCGTCCTCCAGCCAGTAGTAGCGGGGGCCCTCCTCCAGCACATATTCCAAGGCGCCGAGAAAGCCCGCCATGGCGATCAGGCCCCACCAGTCGAACCGGTTGAGCAACGAATAGTCGGGCTTGTCGAAATCGATCAGCGCCAGGGCTGCAGCCGTAACCGCAATGCCGGGAATGACATTGATAAAGAACAGCCAGTGCCATGACATGGCGTCGGTAAGATAGCCGCCGACCGTGGGGCCGACCGTCGGCGCCATCGTTGCGATCAATCCGATGATCGGCGATACCATGCTCTGCCGCGACGGCGGAAAGACCGTGAAGGCGGCGGCGAAAACGGTCGGGATCATGCCGCCGCCGATGAAGCCCTGGAGGGCTCGCCAGACGATCATGCCGTCGATCGAGGAGGTGATGCCGCACATCACGCTGGCGAGGGTGAAGCCTGCGGATGACAGCGCAAACAGCGTGCGCGTTCCGAGCGCTCGCGAGAGAAAGCCGGACAGCGGGATTGCCACCACCTCGGCCATCAGATAGGCGGTTTGCACCCAGGGGATCTCATCGCTCGACGCCGCCAGGCCTGCTTGAATCTCGGCGAGCGACGCCGACACGATCTGGATGTCGAGCAGCGCCATGAACATGCCGAAGCACATGGCTATGAAGGCCATCATTCGTCGCGGGTCGATGCGGTCTGCTGCATTGGAAGGCGCGTTCATATCGAACTCCGTCTTCAGTTTGCGGCAGTGCGGCTCTGGGCAGGGGACGTTTGGACGGCAAGCGATGCGACCGCGCCGGGCTTGGTGTTGACGGCGGCGACGACTGACATGCCGGGTCTGAGCGCGCCGCGTTCCGCGACATCGGCGGAAACCAGGATGCGCACGGGGAGACGCTGTACGATCTTGGTGAAATTGCCGGTGGCGTTATCGGGCGGCAGCAGGGAGAACACCGCGCCTGACGCCGGCGAGACGCTTGCCACGACGCCGTCGAACTTCTCGTCAGGCAAGGCATCGACCGTGATCGTAACCGGCTGTCCGGGCAGCAGCCGGGCAAGCTGCGTTTCCTTGAAATTGGCATCGATGAAGACATTGGACAGCGGCACCAGCGCCGCGATGCGCTGCCCCGTCTGCACGAAATCTCCGACCTGTGCGGCGCGGTTTCCGATGACGCCATCCATCGGCGCGCGGATCTCTGTGAAGGACAGATCGCGCTCCGCTTTGGCGAGCGCCGTCTTCAACTCGGCAAGGGTGCGGACGGCTTCCTTGCGCTGCCCCAGTAAGACATCGACGTTGGCGACGGCGGCATCGAGCGCGGCCTGCGCGCTTTGCACGGACGCATCTGCCTGGTCGCGGTTGGCGATCGACTGTTCGAGCGTTTGCCTGGTGGCGAATTCCTTGCCGGCCAGAGCCTGCTGACGCTCGAGTTCGGACTGCATGCGCTTCTGTGCGGCCTGGGCCGAAACGAGCTGCGCCCGCGCCTGCTCGACATTTGCTCGCTGCGCGTCGATCTGCCGGTCGAAGCGCTCGATCGTCGCCTCCTGGGTGGCGATCTTGTCGCGCGCCGCGTTGACGGCGAGAACGTAATCGCCGTCATCGATGCGGGCGACAACATCCCCGGCTCGGACCTTTGTGTTGTCGTCGACGAGGAATTCCGAGAGATAGCCGGCGACCTTTGCGCCCAATGTCGTGTTGTAGGCGCGCACATAGGCATCGTCGGTGCTGACGACGAAGCGGCCCACGGTCAGATAGTCATAACCGAACCAGCCAGCGGCAAGCAGCACGGCAGCCGCCGCGCCCACGAACATGAGCTTGCGCTTTACCTTCGATCTACCGTCCATCGAAGCGTTGGCAGCCGGAATAACCATGGGCTGCTGCGGTGGGGCCCGCCCTTCGGTTGGGAAAGGCATGAGGGGCTTTGCCTCGGGGGATTCGGATTCGGTGTGCGGTACCAAAGTAAGGGGGGAAGCCTCCTTGGGCCTGCTGCGCCGCAACATGTGCGCCTCCTCTTTGACTGAACCGTTCGGTCATTTCAATATAGCATGCGACAACGCGTGTCAATGACCGAACGGTTCAGTCATTGAATAAAATTTCGAAATGGTCTATATTTTGTTCAAATTGAAGTGATCGGCCGCCTAAGTGTTGAACTGCAGGCCTTGAGCACGGAGCATGACTGCCACTCGCCTGAAACAAGGAGCTTGTCTGATGACCGCCCCTCTCGTCCTCGACCGTCCGGCCGAAGAGACCGAAGACAGCGCCAAACGGCGTCAGATCATCGAAGGCGCACGCACCGTTTTCAGGGGCGTGCCCTTTGACGCGGCGAGTATGGGCGAGATCGCAAAGGCGGCCGGCGTGTCAAAGGGCACGCTTTATGTTTACTTCAAGGACAAGGACGAGCTGTTCAAAGCCATCATCCAAAAGGAGTGTCCGCTCCAGGCGGAAGGAGTTTTCGACCTCGATGGACAAAGGGTTTTCGAGCTCGATCCGGCCGATCCCGATGTTGCCGGGACGCTCACCCGCTTAGGCATCGCTTTCATGAAGGCGCTGTGCGAGCCTGAGCGCCAGTCCACGCTGCGCACCGTGTGGGCGATCGCAGACCGCAAGCCGGATATCGGGCGCACATTCTACGAGACCGGCCCGGCAAGGGGTCTTGCCAACCTGCGCGCTTATCTTGAGGCGCAGGCCGCGGCGGGACGCCTGGCGCCCGCCGATTACGAGGTGGCGGCTGCGCAGTTCATCGAGTCCTGCCACGCCACCATGCTCAAGCCCATGATGCTGAATTTCGCCCCGCCGCCTTCGCCGGAGCGAATCGAGTACGTGGTGGGGATTGCCGTGAAAACCTTCATGGCGGCCTACGGGAAGAAGTAGCGCCCGCAGTCACTTCAACGCCGGCCCCATTGTCACCGTAAGCTTGCCGACGCCCTCGATTTCGCATTCGAGCCGGTCACCCGGGACAGTCGCCGCAACGCCCGAGGGGGTGCCGGTCATAATGATGTCGCCGGGCGCAAGCGCCACCATCTCGGACAGCTTCTCGATCACCTCAGGCACATTCCAGATCATCTGCGCCAGATCGCCATCCTGGCGAAGCTCGCCATTGCATTTGAGGGTGATGCGGCCCTTGGCCGGATGGCCAATCTTTGCGGCCGGCGCGAGCGCGCCGCAGGGCGCCGAGGCGTCGAACGCCTTGCCGATTTCCCATGGCCGCTTGATGTTGCGCGAGGCGATCTGGAGGTCGCGGCGGGTGAGGTCGATGCCGACGCCGTAGCCCCAGATCAGGTCGTTGGCGGCGGCGGCCTTGAGAAAGCGGCCGCCGCCCTTGAGCGCCACCACCAGCTCAACCTCATGGTGCAAGTCCGTCGTGAGCGAAGGATAAGGCACGGTCGCGCCATCCGGCACGATGGCGTCGGCGGGCTTGGCGAAGAAGAACGGCGGCTCGCGCTCGTCCTGACCCATTTCCTTGATATGTTCCAAATAGTTGCGGCCGACGCACCAGATCCGGCGCACGGGAAACAACTGCTCGCTGCCGGCGATCGCAAGCGCGGGTTGGGGCGGAGGCGGGATGACAAAGCGGGAGGCGTCTGCGCTCATTGATATCTCTAAACTGGCTGTGAAAGGGCCGGCCCGATCGGGATGTTGCGGCCAACTGCGGGAGAGTGCCGAATAAACGGTGGAGCCCGCAACGTCAATGAGCCTTACCAATTCTCCAATGTGCCGAGCTTGCGCTCCCACGCGAGGGCGTGAGCCACAATGGTCGCGAGGTCGTCGCACTGCGGCTTCCACCCCAGCAGTTCGCGGGCGCGGTCGGATTGCGCGACGACCTGCGCCGGATCGCCGGGCCGCCGGCCGACGCGGTCGACACGAAAGTCCACGCCTGACACGCGTTTGGCTGTGTCGATGACCTCAAGCACTGAAAATCCGTGGCCGTAGCCGCAGTTGAGCGTCGCCGATCGGCCGCCCGCGCGCAGATAGGCGAGGGCGTCGGCATGGGCGCGCACCAGATCGGCGACGTGGATGTAGTCGCGGATGCACGTGCCGTCGGGCGTCGGGTAGTCGGTGCCGAACACCGCCATCTTGGCCCGCTTGCCGAGCGCCGTCTCCACCGCCACCTTGATGAGGTGAGTTGCGCCTTTGGTCGATTGCCCGGTGCGGAGATCGGGGTCGGCGCCGGCGACGTTGAAATAGCGCAGGATGACATAATCGAGGCCGTGCGCGACGCCGGCATCGCGCAGCATGATCTCGGTCATGAGCTTCGAGGAGCCGTAGGGCGACATCGGCACCACCGCATCATCCTCGCTGACCGGGACCTTCGCGGGATTGCCGTAAACCGCCGCAGTCGAGGAAAAGATGAACTGCTTGACGCCGCCCCTGACGGCACATTCGATGAGGGCGCGCGAGTTCACCGTGTTGTTGCGGTAATAGCCGAGAGGATCGGAGATCGAATCCGGCACCACGATCGATGCGGCGAAATGGATGATTGCGGAGACCTCGCGCTCCGCGATGAGGCGAGTAACCAAAGCCTCATCGCCGGTCTCGCCGACGACAAGCTCTACGGCTTTGGGGATCGCCCACTTGAATCCGGTCGACAGGTTGTCGAGCACGAGGACGCTTTCGCCGCTCTCGACAAGGGCGTGGACCATGTGGCTGCCGATATAGCCGGCGCCGCCGGTGACCAGAACGGACATGGATGTGCGGGCGCGAAGTTGCTGGTTGTCGTGAGGCAGGCGCTCATATCACGTCACTCGGTATGACGTCAGCCACAGATGTGTCACGTGACAAACACTGGGGCGGTGTGTAAAGAGCGACCGGGCCCCTCTACACCCTCTCTCGCCAGCGAGGAGGGAAGGGCGGGCCCCGAAAAGCGCCCCATCGATGGCCGACATTCTCTTTATAAAGACCTCCTCCCTCGGCGATGTGGTCCACCACATGCCGGCGATCACCGACGCGCGGCGGCATTTGCCCGACGCGCGGCTGGCCTGGGTGGTGGAGGAGGACTATGCGCCGCTCGCCCGTCTGCATCCCGCCGTCGATGACGTCATCCTGGTCGCCACCCGTCGCTGGCGCAAGAGCCTGCTCGCGCCCGCCACATACCGCGAGATCGCGCGTTTTCGCACCAGCCTGCGGGTGCGATCCTTCGATGCGGCGATCGACACCCAGGGTCTGCTCCGCACCGCCTTGATCGCCCGCGCCGTGCGCGGTGTCCGGCACGGCTACGACCGCGCCAGCATCCGGGAGCCGCTCGCCTGCCGGTTTTACGACGTTCGCCACCGCGTCGAATGGCGCGCTCATGCCATTCCGCGCAACCGCGCGCTGTGCGGCCTTGCGCTCGGCTATGACGCGAAGCATCCTCTCGACTACGGGCTCGACCGCGCCGCGATCGCCGGCAGCGCTGCCGCCAAGCCCTACGCGGTGCTGATTCACGCCACCGCCAAGCCCCGCAAGCTATGGGCCGATGCGCATTGGGTGACGGTGGCGCGCGGCGTGCGCGACCGCGGCTTCGATGTGGTGCTGCCGTGGGGCGCCTCCCGGGAGCGCCTCCGCAGCGAGAAAATTGCGCTCGCGGCCGGCATTGAGGGCGATGGCCACGTGCCGGATCGCCGCCCGCTCGATGCGGTCGCGGCGCTGATTGCCCGAGCATCGTTCGTCATCGGGGTCGATACCGGGCTCGTCCATATCGCGGCGGCGCTCGGCGTGCCATTGGTTGCGATCTTCGTCGACAGCGAGCCGGGCCTGACCGGCCCGATCGGAGGCGGCCCGATCGCGGTGGTGGGCGGCAAACGGGCATCGCCCGATCCCGCGGAAGTCTTGCGGGCGCTCGACCGCGTTATCCGGGCATCATGAGGAGGCGAGCGATCGAGCATTATATGGCCGTCCGGGCATCAGTCCCCTCGCTGCGGGCCCTGTCGTAACCACCGTATGCCTCGGGCTATATACCGGCGTTGCCCTATAGGCGTCACGAGCGATACCGACCCGCGATCACCACCATTTCTCCGGCGCAAATCGCCCCGCCGCCGCTTCGATCACGGCGCCGAGCGAGAACAGAGTCTCCTCATCGAACGGCCGGCCGATGAGTTGCAGGCCGAGCGGCAGGCCCTGCCGGTCGAGCCCGGCCGGCACCGAAATGCCAGGCAGGCCCGCCATGTTCACCGTCACGGTGAACATGTCGTTGAGATACATCTCGATCGGGTCGGCGCTCTTCTCGCCGATCGCGAAGGCGGCCGAAGGCGTGGTCGGCGTCAGGATGGCGCTGACGCCGGCTTTGAAGCAGTCTTCGAAATCGCGCTTGATGAGCGTGCGGACCTTCTGGGCGCGCAGGTAGTAGGCGTCGTAGTAGCCGGCCGACAGCACGTATGTGCCGATGAGGATGCGCCTGCGCACCTCGCGGCCGAAGCCCGCGGCCCGGGTCCGCTCGTACATATCGATGATATCGCGGCCCCCGACGCGCAGGCCGTAGCGGACGCCGTCATAGCGCGCGAGATTCGACGACGCCTCCGCGGGCGCCACGATGTAATAGGCCGCCAGCGCATATTTGGTGTGCGGCAGCGATACCTCGACGATTTCGGCGCCGGCCGCCCTGAGCCAATCGCCCCCCTTGCGCCACAGCGCTTCGATCTCGTCCGGCATCCCCTTGACGCGATATTCCTTCGGAATGCCGATCTTCATGCCCCTGACGGAGCGCGTCAGCGCCGCCTCATAATCGGGCACCGCCACGTCGGCGGACGTCGTATCGTTGGGGTCGTGGCCGGCCATCGAGGCGAGCAGGATGGCGGCGTCGCGCACCGTGCGGGCAAACGGCCCGGCCTGGTCGAGCGAGGACGCATAGGCGACGACGCCGAAACGCGAACAGCGCCCGTAGGTGGGCTTGATGCCGACAATGCCGGTGAGCGCTGCGGGCTGGCGGATCGAGCCGCCGGTGTCGGTGCCGACGGCGCCGAGGCAGAGGCCGGCTGCGACCGCCGCGGCCGAGCCGCCCGACGACCCGCCCGGAACGAGCTTGGTATCTGAGCCCTTGCGCCGCCACGGCGAGACAACCGGGCCGAAATACGAGGTCTCGTTCGACGATCCCATGGCGAACTCGTCATTGTTGAGCTTGCCAAGCATCACGGCCCCGTCGCGCCACAGATTGGCCGTCACCGTCGACTCGTAGGTCGGCACGAAGGTGTCAAGCATGTGCGAGCACGCCGTGGTGCGCACGCCCCTGGTCGCGAACATGTCCTTGACGCCGAGCGGCACGCCGGCGAGGGGTCCCCCCTCTCCTTTGGCGAGGGCTGCATCGGCGCGCGCGGCCATCTCGTGGGCCAGTTCGGGGGTCTCCAGCACGAAGGCGTTGAGGGCGCGGGCCTGCCTGGCGGCCGCCACATGAGCCTTGGTCAGTTCGACGGCGGAGAACTCGCGCTTGCGCAGAAGATCGCGCGCTTCGCTCAGGGTGAGCGAGGTAAGGTCACTCATCGCGAGCTCATCTCCTCGCGGCGGAAGCCGGACCCTTGGACCGCGGGCGTCTCGCCCGCCCTCTGAGGAGATCCCAGCGTCGCGGCGGCGGAATGATGTTTACGCGCGGGCTGGACGTCCGCGCTCCCCAAGGCGGCGCTTGTTTCCATTTCGGCGAACCACGGCGCATCCATTTCGCAGGCGAGACACATCAGAGACCCTTTCGCCCTGCCGGCAGCGGCGCCTCCAGTTCGTCACAACTGAAGCGGCCTGCCTCGCGCATTGCGACCGGCGCCGCCTCCGCCGGACGGATGTCGATCGCCCACGGCGTTGTCTTGGCTTTCCCCGCCGGACGCCACAGCTTGCCGCCCGCCTTGTTGAAATAGGCCACATATTGGACCGGGAATTCCTCGCATTCGTCGCACATCGTCCAAGGCTCCGCAGCGCCTACTCGACCACCTTGGGCACCAGAAAGAAATGGTCTTGGGCGGCCGGCGCGTTCTTCACGATATCGTCCGCGATCTCGCCGTCTGTCACCACGTCGGGCCGCTTCTTCATCGCCATGGGGGTCACGGAGGTCATCGGCTCAACGCCGGCGACATCGACCTCCGAGAGCTGGTCCACGAAAGCCAGCACGTCGTTGATCTCGCCCTTGAGACGCTCGACCTCCTCGTCCGCGACGGCAATGCGCGCAAGATGGGCGATGTGTCGGACGGTTGGGGTGTCGATGGACATCCTTTGAGTTCCTGGCCTGTGGCTCCACGCTGGCCGGCGTATAGCAGAGGCTCTTTCGCCGCCGCAATCCGGCAAATTCCGCAGCCGCGGCGTCGTGCCGCCCAGCGCACCGACGCTGGAGCAAAACGAAGGGGCGCAATCCACAGCCGCGGGGCTGGCAAAGCCTGGCGCCCGTGAGCAGCATCGGCCGCCGCCTGCCGCGAGCCGCCCAGCTTGCTTCGCCCCTTCACCTCTGGGCGGCCTGCGGCGGCGCCCCGGGTGCGGGATTGACGACGCCATAGTGATCCGCCAGCAGGTTGCCCGGCTGGCCCCAAGCCGCGGGCCGCGGCCGTTCTTCCAGCATGGTGGCGTTCCATGCCTCCCAATCGCTTCGCAGCCGCTCGAAGACGTCCCTGCGGCGATCCTTGAGATTGGCGCGCTCGCGCGGATCTTGAACGACATCGAACAGGAACTCGTTGCCGGCGATGCGCAGGTATTTCCAGTTCCCCTCGCGGACCGCCCGCTGCGATCCCGCCTTGTAGCGCCAATAAAGCTTACGCGGATGCGGCGGCGCGCCGCTCAGAGCCGGCGCCAGATCCTCGCCGTCCGGCGGATAGGCAGGATCGGGGCGCGTTCCGCCGATTGCGAGCAACGTCGGCATCCAGTCCATCGTGATCATCACCTGATCGGATACCGACGCCGCAGCAATGCGGCCAGGCCAGCGCACGATCGCCGGAATACGAAGCCCCCCTTCGAGCAACTCCCCTTTCATGCCGGTGAACGGCCAGATCATGGAGAACCGCTCGCCGCCGTTGTCGCTGCTGAACGCCACGACCGTGTTTGCGGAAAGCTCGTGAACGTCGAGCGCCTGCAGCACGCGCCCGATGTTAGCATCAAGGCTCTGCACCATTTTGCCGTAGGTCTTCTGGGTGCCGCCGTCGCGATGGCGAATGTCGCGGATGCGTTGCGACTCGGCCTGATCGTCCGGCCCCTCCCAAGGCCAATGCGGCGCGGTGAAATGCAGACTGAGCAGAAACGGCTGCCTGGACCTCGCGTAGCTCGCGATCGTCTCGACCGCGCGATCGCCCAGGAGGTTGGTCATGTAGCCATGCCGCTCCGCCGGCACCTCCTCCTCGTAAAGTTGAGAGGAGTCCTCGCCGGTGCGGGCGTGGTCGGCGCCGTGATTGAAATAGTCGGCGGCGCCGCCGAATATGCCGAAGAAATGGTCGTAGCCGCTCTTGAGCGGACTGAAATCCGGCAGGAAGCCGAGATGCCATTTGCCGATCAGCGTCGTCCCATAGCCTGCAGTGCGCAGCAGCGAAGGCAAGGTCGGATGGGTGGACGGGAGCCCGATGTTTCTCGGCGTCGCAGCGCCGATCGGTTCCTCCAAACCGACCGTGAGACGATACTGGTAACGCCCGGTAATCAACGCCGTGCGGGTCGCCGAACACACGGCCGAATTGGCGTAGGCTTGCGTGAATTTCATCCCTTCAAGCGCAAGCCGGTCAACATTCGGCGTCGTGTAGTCGCGCTGGCCGTAGCAACTCACATCCGCAAAGCCGAGGTCGTCGGCGAGAATGAAAACGATGTTCGGCCTGGCGGCCTGCGCGCCGGCGCGCCGCACGGCCGGCGCGCCAACGGCGAGCGTTCCGGCAGCGCCGACCAGCAGATCACGGCGCGAGAGGCTCTTTGGGTGTGGCATTTGGTTTCTCCCTTGGAATCGAGGCCAGGACGGTTGTCGGGCGACCCAAGTAGTCGCGCTCTGGCGGGCCGACGCAACGAACGCTTAAGATTGGCTCCGCTCGCGGGCGACCACAAGGGTCGCCCCAACAGCCAACATTCAGCCGAAAAGGACGACGTATTTGACGCCTCCCCGTTCCGGCGTATTCTTCCGCGGGACCGGTGCGGGCACCGCCCATTCGTCTTGAGGGAGCGAACCCGTCTTCAGGGAGCGAGCCGGCATGAGCACACGCATGTTTCTGACGATTACTCTGAGCCTGCTGGCCTCCGCTCCAGCCCTTGCGGCCGAGATCAGCATCATCAGCGCCGGCGCGGTCGAGCCGGGCGTCACGGCGGCGGCGGAGGCGTTCCACAAGGAGACCGGCGTCGAGGTCAAGATCAAATTCGCAACCGCCCCGGCGATCAGAGAGCGCGTCGGCGGCGGCGAGGCCGCCGATGTGGTGATTGCGCCGCCGGCGGTCATCGATGAGCTGGCGAAGGCCGGCAAGCTTGACGGCTCGGCGCGCGCCGCAGTTGGACGGGTTGGCGTCGGAGTGGTGGTCCGTGATGGCGTCGCGAAGCCCGACGTGTCGTCCACAGATGCGCTCAAGCGCGCTTTGCTCGACGCCGATTCGGTCATCTACAACAAGGCATCGACCGGCCTCTATCTCGAAAAGCTGTTCGACCGGCTGGGCGTGGGCAGGGAGGTCAAAGCCAAGGAGACGCGCTTTGCGGACGGCGCCGCCGTGATGGAGCATGTCATCCACGGCAAGGGCAAGGAGATCGGCTTCGGCGCCATCACGGAAATCAGGCTCTATGGGGACAAGGGCGCGCAATTCGTTGGGCCGCTGCCGCCCGAGGCGCAGAACTACACGAGCTACGCGGCGGCGCCTTCGGCTGCACCCGCCAACCGCGGCGGCGCCGCCGCATTCGTAAAATTCCTCGCGAGTCCGGCTGCGAGGGCGGCTTTCCTCGCAAAGGGCGTCGAGTAGTCAGGACATCGCGAAGAAGAACTCCTCAGCGGGCTCCTTAAGCGAAACCGGTCGATCACGCCATCAGCGCGGAATTCTCCACGAGCCAGATCACCGAGCCGCCGAAGGCGTCGTTTCTCGTGACGTCGCGGTCGAACTCTTGCGGCGTGTTGGGATTTTGAATGTGTTGAAACAATTGGTAGCCCCGGTGAGCTATATCGGGAATGTTGCCGGGAGCTCGCCAATAATGCTGCGTCTTCAGGTCGAAATACAACTCGTCTGAGGACAGGAGGGCGTCGAAGCCGACATACACGCCGGGCACGAAGCCCGAAGTCGTGACCGCGTCGAACCATTCGTTGCAATAATCAATGATATCCTGATGGGGAGTGCCTTGCGCAATTCCTTCAAGGTCAAGCCAGACGTTTACGCCGCTGGGCAGCCCCGCCTCGGCGGCGTATGAGCCCGCATTTTCGCCGTATGTGCGCCCAAGCTGCGAGGTCGGACGCCATCCGGGATTGGCCACATGCTGGACAGCCATGAGGGCCATCCCGGAATCGAGAATGGTCCGCGCTTCGTCGATTGAGAGATCCGGAGTGCCCTTTTTCTCATTGCTCTTGCGGCTGGCATCATCCCGGCTGACGTATCGCACGCAAAACCGGAATCCCTTGGCAAAATACTGCTTGGCCTGGGCCGAATTGATCTTCGTGTCTGAATCAAACCCGATGATTCCTTGCGGCGCACGGGCAACAGTGCCGGGCAAAGACATGGATTCCTCCCACTTCCTGGCGCAGGGCGCAGCGCCGGATTCGCGCGCGGATGGTAGCCAAAGGCTTTTCGCCGCGGCAAGCGCGCCGATCGCTAATGTCGAGACTTTGACAGTTCGTCTCGCGCGCGCTGTCGGGCCCCGGCGTGGTGAACGCGTTACTGAGCGCTTGCAAAACGCGCGGCCATGTTATTTCTGGTGTTGGACAAAGCAGGAGAACATGCATGCGAGGCTTGTTAGTGCTGGCGGCGTTGATGGCGAGCTCGAGCGTATTCGGACAGGAGTGCATTCGGCCCGAGTGGGGCAAGTGCGTGTCGTTTCCGAACGGCGGACGGCACACCGGCACGTCGATCCAGAAAGAGAAGATCGAGGCGGAGGTCACGCCCGGTCCCGACATCTGCGTCGTCAACGAGGAGGAGATCGGCGGCTACACATTCGCGCGCTTCGCGCGCAACGGCGCGCCGTGGCCGAACGCCGACTGGGCCGCGAACGTGGATGACTTCTGTTTCTTCAAGAAATGAACGGAGTCCGCGCCCCGCCCAGACTCGTGGCCGGATTGAGCGCGGCGCATCCGGGTGCGGCGGCGTGTCTCCGATAAGGCGGTCCCGGATTTCGCTGCGGTCAATCCGGGCTGCCGACGGCCGCGAAGCACCCATTGAAAGACCATTCGGTCCGATTGAAACAGCCATATTGCGGCTTTTGCCCGCGACGAGCACGTGGTAGTCTCTCCCAGAAAGAGCGGGCTCGCAATTCGCATACCCCGTAGTGCGCATCCCTCGCAGTGCGCATAGAATGAGCGGAGGCGGTCACATGAAACGGGCGCCGTTTGCGATCACCATCGCGGCCGCGACCATCGTCGCAGGCTCCGCGGCCGTATGGGGTGTCTGGGCGCCGGCCACTCCGAGCGCTGCCCCCTCCCGCGCCATAGAGCCGGTATGGACCGAGACCAAATGGCCGTTCCTGCAGGACCAATGGGGGATCGGCAAGGCCTTCGTGTGCATGCCGGCGGATTGCGGCGTCAAGATCAGCCTGTTCATCCGGCCGAAGATCGGCTTCTGCAATTGCTCGACTGGCGTGTCCGACGACGCCGAACTGGAGCGCGTCGCCGATACCGATCTGATCGCTCCGAAAGTGCAGCCGCTCGGTCCCGGCAGTCCCGTCAAGGTCGGCTGGATGCGAGGCCTCAGCCGGGCCTATGTTTCGTCCGGCGAAAAGCCGAATGAGCGCCTGCTGTCGGTCGCATTTAACGACGAGTGCGATGTAGTCGTAGCCGTCGCATCGCTTGGCGAGGGCGATCCGAACGTGCTTGGGCCGGCTGTCCTGTCCTACCTCAACAGCAGGCCCATGGTGCTGTGGGCAAAGAAGGAGCTCGGCCTGGAATTCGTGCGGCGCGAATGGTGACGGAAGGCATCGCAGGGTGGGCAAAGGCGCAACCGAAATCGGCAACAGCCGATGTGGGTGCTGTTGACCGCCGAAATCGGCCGTTGCCGGTTTCGGCACTGTTGACCACCGAAGCCGGGCAAGCCCGACTTGGGTGCGCCGTGTCCGCCGGCGCCCGGCCTTTCGATGGTCAGTGGGCACGCTTCGCTCTGAGCTTGTCGAAGAGTGCCCACCCTGCGAGATTTACAAGGGGCTTATCGGCGCCTTTGCCCACCGTACAAGTCTTCCATTTGATCGAAATTCAGCTAGGGAGGAAGCAATGATCAAAGGTGTGAAACAGCGCAATCTGCTTTGCGGCGTGGCGATGGCCGCAGGCATCATCGGCGTGGGCGCCGGCGTGTGGATGCTGCAGCCCGCCGCGACCGCGCAGGAGGCGACGGTTGAGGCGCCGATCTTCGAGGTCGATCCGCTGTGGCCGAAGCCGCTGCCCAATGAAGGGCTGCTCGGCATGACGATCGGCGTTTCGATCGACGACCAGGACAACGTCTGGATCGTCCATCGCGGCGCCGCGACGTTGAACAACAATGAGAAAGGCGCCGAGCTCAATCCTCCCGTCGCGATTTGCTGCCGCAGCGCGCCGCCGGTCATTGCATTCAACCAGGCGGGCGACGTGATCCACTCGTGGGGCGGCCCGGGTCCTGGCTACGAGTGGCCGGAATCGATGCACGGCATCCATGTGGACTACAAGGGCAATGTCTGGCTCGGCGGCAACGGCGCCAAGGATGCCCAGATCCTCAAATTCACAAAGGACGGCAAGTTCCTGATGCAGTCCGGCCACCAGGGCAAGAACGCCGGCAGCAACGATCCGGAGAACTTCGGGCGCGTGGCCCAGATCTACGTCGATCCGAAATCGAACGAAGCCTTCGTGGCCGACGGCTATCGCAACCGCCGCGTGGCGGTGGTGGATCCCGACTCCGGCAAGATCAAGCGCTGGTGGGGCGCCTACGGCAACAAGCCCAACGACGACCCGGAGGGGCCCTACAATCCGACGGCCGCGCCCTTGCAGCAGTTCCGCAGCCCGGTGCACTGCATTGCGCTCGCCAACGATGGCCTGCTCTATGTCTGCGACCGCCAGCATGACCGCGTTCAGGTCTTCCACACCGACGGCACGTTCATCAAGGAGCAGTTCTTTGCCAAGAATACATTGGCGTCGGGCTCGACCTGGGAGATCGCCTTCTCCAAGGATCCCGAGCAGCGCTACATGTACATCACCGACGGCCAGAATGAACGCGTGCGCATCGTCCGCCGCGACACCATGACGGAGCTGACTTCGTTCGGCCGCGGCGGGCGCCAGCCGAGCGAGTTCTTCGGCGTGCACTCAATCGCGACCGATTCGAAGGGCAACATCTATACGACCGAGACCTACGAGGGCAAACGCGTCCAGAAGTTCACCTACAAGGGCATCGGCAAGGTGCGGGCCGGCGACCAGGGCGTCGTGTGGCCGAAGCGCAGCAGCTAAAGCCGGTTTCGGGTGGGGTCGCTTCACCTGCGCCGTCGCCGGGCTTGTCCCGGCGACGGCGAGTGGCGGAGGGCAGAGCAGAAATAATTGAGGTGGCCGGGACAAGCCCTGGGACAAGCCCGGCCACGACCGGGAAGAGAGGCCAAGTGCTTCGGCGCGCGACAATCATCCTTATGCCCGGTACGAACGCACTGTCATCGCTTTTCACATGCGCAACTTTCTCTCGGCAGCACTCATCGCGTTCGCTACGATCGCTGCCTCCCATGCGTCAGCTCAAACCTGCCTGCGGCCAAAGTGGACCGAATGCATCTCGTTTCCGAACGGAGGCCGGCATACCGGGGTATCCCCTTACGGGAAGCCTCTACAGATGGAGGTTCCCGCGGGGGCCGAGATTTGCGTGAGCAACGAGTGGGAAATCCGCGCTGAAACCTACGCCCAATTTTCTCGCAATGGGCGGCCCTGGCCTGATCGCGATTGGGAGGTGGATGTTGACACCTTCTGCTTCTATAAAAATTGATCATGAAGCGATATCGTGCGGACGGAGCCGTGCCGCTGCGGCGGTTCGCCGTATTCCTGATGGCGACGCTTGCAGGCGCGACCTCTTACGCTCGCGTCGTCACCACGCCCGCCCTCGCCCATGACATTCCAGCCGACGTCAAGATCAACGCCTTCTTCAGGCCCGCGGGCGACCGGCTCGAACTTCTGGTCCGGCTTCCCCTCGCCTCCCTGATCGACACCGATTTTCCCCATGCGGGGCCCGTATCTGTACCTCGCACGAGCCATCCGCGGCGGCGTCAAGGTGTGGCTCACAGACAATATCGACGCCTACGAGGACGGCGCCTTGCTTGAGAAGCCGCGCATCGCCGCGGCGCTGGTGTCGCTGCCGTCGGACAAATCCTTTGCGTCGTTCGAAGCGGCGCGCGCCATGTGGTGGGGCCGCGGCCGCCCGATGATCTCGATCTCTCCCCGAGCCAGCAACTCCTCGACGGGCTGCGCGAATACAAGATCCGGTCCGATCGCTTGGAGTTCGCCATCGACCTGCGGGTCGACCGGCTGGGCGGCGCCGTCACTACGGCGCTGCGCTTCATACCGCCCGACGTAAGGAAAGCGGCAACATTAACTGAGCCATTTCCCAGACCGCGAACCGGCGATCGTGGTTATCGCAACGACACGGTTGTCGTATCTGCATATGGCTTCGCGGCAAAAACGACACCTTCACAGCCAATCGTTCAAAGATCGGCGGCGCCCTAATAAAATACCATTTTCCCTGAGAACAGGGAAAATAACAGGGAATTAGATCCTGCAAAAATTCACTGTCTGACTCGATTATTTACGGCGGGCCTGGAGCAAACAACTCATCGACAGTCATCCGCCGCTTGGTAAACCCCTGCTCGTGCAGATAGCGGCACAATGTCTCGATCGCCTTGCGGTTCGCCGCCACGCCGTAAGGCCAGATGTCCTCGCCCAGCACCGCCTGCGTGGCGCGATACTCCGCCTCGATCCAGGGCAGCGTCAGCGCAAACGCCGACAGTTTCGCGAAATCCGCAACCGCGATGTCCTTGGCTCTGGCGAAGGCCTTGAAGAGATTTCCGGCCATCCAGGGATGCTGTTCCGCCAGGGTGTTGCGAATCCCGACAGCGTGCATCAGCGGGTAGACGCCGGCTTTGCGGTAATAAGCCTGCTCGGCCGCGCGGTAATCGGGAAACAGCCGCGCCACGGCCTCTCTGCCCGCGCCATGGGGCAGCGACGGGTCCGGCGGGGCTTGCCGGAAACATGACGGCGGCCGCGCCGAGAGCACGGCGTCGAGTTCGCCTTCCGCCAGCATGCCGGCGAGGCTCTTGCCAGCGGGGATGGCCTCGATCTCGATATCGGCCGCGCCCAAAGCGACGGCGCCGTCAGCGAGCGAGGCGGGTCGCGCCGGCTGTTCGAGCGGCCCTATCCGCCAGCGCAAGTCGGACGGCTTGATCCCATATTCGTCAGACAGAAGCCCGCGCATCCACACCAGCATGGTAGTGAAATATTCGGGCGTACCGACGCGCTTGCCCTTAAGATCGGCTGGCGACGCGATGCCGCGGCCGGTGCGGATGAAGATCGCCGAATGCCGAAAGGCGCGGGACAGAAACACCGGGATCGCGGTGTAATGCGCCTTGCCCTGGTCGCGCAGCGCGATGTATGTGGAAAACGACATTTCGGAAACATCGAATTCCTGGTTTTTCAGATTGCGCGCAAACAACTGATTCGGCTCGACCACGTGGTAGGCAACGGCGCAGCCTTCGACCTTCACGACGCCATCGCGTATGGCGCGGATGCGGTCGTATTCGCCGGATGCGACTGTAATGGGGATATCAGGCATGATCCCGTCTGCACGCGCAGGCAGTCTTGATGCTGTGGAGCCTCGGGTCAAGTGCCCCTGCGATCCGTGCCCTATAAGGTTCTCGCAGGGGGTGCGGCTGTGACCAAACGGAGACAAACCTGCGGGACCGTTAACCCTGGTTTGGTCGATTTCTCATGGCTGGGCCGGAAACTCGGGGAACAGTTTTGCGGCTCGCGAATTATAGTAGCGACCGGCCGCTATCCCCCTCCCCCGCGCGCGGTCGGCCAATCCGAGGCGCAATCGACAATTACGTCGGTTGCGCCTCATTCTATTTGGGGCTCTGGCAAAAGCGAAGCCTGCCAGGCTTGCGCAAAGTGTCTGGATTATAAAACCGATGGTTGCTAACGTGTGGTTGCTAACGTGTTGAAAACACGGCGAAAACTCGCCCCAATCGCAACCGAGTCCTGATTTGGGCGCTACCTGGTTAATCGCTTCCTCGGCTGCACCGCATTCCGCTCAAAGAATAGCGCCTGGCTGACCAGGGCCGAAACGGTGGATTGCTGATAGGGCTTGGAGATCAGGAACGCCGGCTCCGGCCGCTCGCCGGTAAGAAAGCGCTCCGGATGAGCAGTTATGAAGATGACTGGAACTTCGAAGGAATTGAGCAGATCGTTAACGGCCTCCAATCCCGAGCTGCCGTCGGCCAATTGAATATCGGCAAGGATGAGACCTGGACGCTTAGCCTTCGATAAAGCGATCGCCTCAGCCCGGGTGCGCGCGATCCCGATGCTGCGGTGTCCGAGGTTCTCGACCAATTGCTCAAGATCAAGCGCGATCAGAATCTCGTCCTCAATAATCAGGACATCGGTGGCGATCTGCGCAGCAAGCTCCCGCCCTGACTCATCGACCAGGTCCTGCAGCGTCTGCTGATCGACGTCGAGAATCGAGGCCGCGTCTTCCTCAGAAAACCCCTCGACCGAGACAAGCAGGAATGCCTGACGGGGCATCGCAGTAATCTGGCCAAGATGGCGCTCCGCCGGCGCGAGATTCACGGCGGGTTCAACCCGCCCATTGACTTGAAGCGAATTCCAGATCCTTGAAAAGACCTGGTACAGCGCAATTCTGGGATGTTCGGCCATCGTCAGCAGGTCAGGTTCTTTGACGAGGGCTTCCAGCGTCGCCGCCACGTAGGAATCGCCCGACGCTTGATTTCCCGTCAAAACGCGAGCGTAGCGTCGCAAATAGGGAACATGCTGAGCAACGAGCTGAGACGCGGTCATACTAACTCTCCCCAATAGCGCGGGCGGCCGGTTGACCACAATAATGCGCGCGTATGAGAAAAGTTCGCTCCACCGATTCGGAACTCGGCTGCAGTCGCGCACGTTATGAGGTGGTTTCTACGGGGGCCTACGATCCTGGCCTCAACGCTTCGTGGTGGGCGCAGCGAGAGGACGATTGATGAATATACGCAAGCCGTCAAAGCAAAGGCAATCGCTGAAGCTGCAAGGATCCGAAATGAAACCTGTGGCCAAACTCGGAACCGACATCAAGGCGAAGATCGGCCAGCAGCTGCGCCTGATGTACGACGAAATCGTCGAGCAGGGGGTGCCGGAACGGTTTGCCAAGATCCTGCGCGGCCTGGACGATCCAAGCAACGAGAGCTCGAAAAATGAGCCCGCATAGAAATATGCGCGGAAACATGCGCGAGGTCATGCTCGCCGCGGTTCCGAGCCTGCGCGCATTCGCCATTTCGTTATGCGGGAACGTCGACCGTGCCGACGATCTCGTGCAGGAAGCGCTGCTGCGGGCGTTGGCGAATCTCGACTCCTTCGAGCCGGGAACCAACATGTCAGCGTGGTTATTCACGATCCTTCGCAACCTGTTCCGTTCGGAATACCGTAAGCGCCGGCGGGAGGTCGAGGATATTGACGGGTCCTACGCCGAACAGCTCACATTCTCGCCGGAACAAAGCACCCGTCTTGAGATCAACGAGTTCCGCGAGGCGCTCAAAGCGCTGCCCCCGGAGCAGCGGGAGGCGCTGATACTGGTCGGTGCGTCGGGCTTTTCCTACGAGGAGGCTGCGCGGATTTGCGGCTGCGCCGTCGGCACGATCAAAAGCCGCGTTAACCGCGCAAGAGGCCGGCTCGCGGAAATTCTTTCCATTGAGGGCGCCAGCGACTTTGGACCCGACCGAGAGACGCGCGCCGTCGTCAATTCCGATCTGTTGACGCGGCGGTCCTGACAGCAGCCATGACGGTCCTGATGGCAATGAGAACGCGGAGCGACAATCCCCGGGTCAAGCCCGGGGGAAATGATGATGGCAGATGATGCTTTCCGCCCGCGGCATTTTGGCTCAGTTGGGCGCGTTAAGCGCCACGGCGTTCAGGTCGAGTCGCACAAGCTGCGATTCGCCCCCACCCTTGCCTCCCCCGCTTGCCGCGGAGGGAAAAGCGAGAGTGAAGCTCTCATCCCGGATCAGCGGAATTCGCCTGCGCGGCCCGAGCTCGCGACGGTCGGCATGCCGAGGGTTCGATTTGTCGGATGAATCCAGGAAATTGTCGAACAACTCCGTTTTCGGACGACTTGGAACGCGGATCACGCATTGCAGTCCCTCCGACTGCCAATCGAATTCCACGGCGCCGGAAAGCTGGGCCTCCACGCTTGCCTTGATGACGCGCATCCCGAACCCCCCCTGTGTCTTCGGTTCTGAAGGGGGGCCGCCGCGCTCTATCCACCGCAGCTCGAGCCGGTCGTCATGCGCCTCCCAGGTGACCTCAACGCTGCCGGACGGCATCGACAACGCGCCATACTTGGCTGCGTTGGTGGCGAGCTCATGAACCGCGAGGGCAAGCGCCTGCACGGCGGAAGGGTGCAGCGAGAGGCTCTTTCCTGAAATCCGCACCCGCCCAAGGTTCGGGGTGCGGTAGGGGGCGAGCTCCCCATGGATGAGGTCGGCGATTTTAGCGCCGCGCCAGCGTGAATCGGAAAGCAGACTGTGGGCCCGCGCAAGCGCCGCAATACGCCCCTCCACGGCGGCACTGAATTGCTTGATGTCTTCTGCCCTGGTCAGCGAAACGATCGCGTGAACCACAGAGAGCGCATTCTTCGTCCGGTGATCGACCTCGCGGGCGAGCAGCGATTGCCGATCCTCCGCCTCCTTACGCTCGGTGATGTCGATCGTCACGCCCCTGACGCGCGATACGCGCCCGCTTGCATCCGTAATTGCGGCTGCCCTGCCAAGGCACCAGCGCAGGCTGCCGTCCGGGCGGCGAACGCGGAATTCAGCTTGATGGGCCCCCCCGTCTTGTCGGACCCGCTTAAGCAGCCGGCAAAGCATTTTCCAGTCGCGCCGGTCCACCAGCTCCATGATGTTGGAAAGCGCGACCTCGAAGGGCACATGCCCGACGCCGAATATCTGCTTCTGCTGCTCATCCCAAACGCAAGCACCCTCCACGAGATCCCAATCCCACGATCCCATCTTTCCGGCCGCAAGGGCCAGGTTGAGTTGATCCTCGCTCTCCTGCAGTCGCTTGCGCAGCCCCTCGGTCTCTGTCGCCGTCTCGATGTCGTTGAGTACAATGCCGATGCGTCCCGCGAGCTGCTCGAGGAAGGTCATCTGGCGCGTTGTGAAGGCGGAAACGGACGCCAGTTCGATGACGGCCTTGACCTCTTTCCTGAACAGCACCGGGAGCACGACGACGTTCTGCGGCGTCGCCTTGAACATTGAGAACCCGGTCGGCACGGTATGGGTGGGCCTTTGGGTGATGAGAAGACGCCGCTTATCAATGGCGCATTGCCCAATCACGCCCGCTCCAAGAGGAATCCGCTCGGAATAGAGGCGTCCGTCGTCATCGGCATATGCGGCAAGCACCTTCAAACAGGAGACGCCCTTTTCAGTCTCCGGTCGATAGATCACACCGAGCTGCGCGTCCAGGAGGGGCGTCAGTTCGGAGAGCAGCAGCCGTCCGACGGCCGAAATGTCGCGCTGCCCCTCCAGCAGGCTCGCAAACTTTGCAAGATTTGTCTCAACCCAGTCCTCCTCGATATTGCGTTCAGCCACAAGCCGCAGGCTCGCGATCATCGCATTGATACTGTCCCTGAGCCCGGCAAGCGCGCCGCGCACGTCGACAGTGACTTTCTTCGAGAGATCGCCGTCCACCGCCGCGATGGCGACATCGGCAATGTTGCGGACTTGAGCCGCGAGATTACTCGCCATCGCATTCACGCTGTTGGTCAAATCCTTCCAGACGCCGGCCGCCTCGCCGGCGCGAATGTGTCCGCCAAGCTTCCCTTCCGTTCCCACTTCCCGCGCGACCCGGACAACCTCGGACGTGAGCGTCCTGAGTTGCTTCATCATCGCATTGACGACGGTTGCGGCTTGCAGGAACTCGCCCTTAAGCGGACGGCCATCTCTGCCGAGAGCGAGAGTGTGTGAGAGATCCCCTTGCGCGACGGCCGCCACGGCTCGCGTGAGCGCCGTCACCGGCCACGTGAGATCGTCGATCAGGGTGTTGATCGACTCTTCCATCTCGCCCCAGGCCCCGTTCGGCAGACCGAACTTGACCCGTTGCCGCGTCCTGCCTTCGCGTCCGACGTCCTCGCACACGCGCCGAAGCTGATGAGCAACCTGCTGATTTGCGGCCGCAATTGCGTTTAATGTTTCGGCGATCTCGCCCGCCAAGCCGCCGCGGTTGCCGGCCATGCGGACCGAGAAGTCGCCTCCCCGAATAGCCTGCAAGGTATTTAGCAGATCGTACGCAAACGATATCGCGTCACTGCCATTCGCGGTGGAACCCTGATCGAGGCCTGCGTCGAGCGAGCCAGTGGCCGGTGACTCGATCGTCTCGACAATCCATTGCATTTTGGTTCCCTCCGGCAATGAGCAAATCTTGAGGGCCCCGCCGCAACAATGCGTGCGACAGGAATCGCAGCAACTCGCAAGGCCCTGGTGTTATTCCGCATCTTCGAGCACAGGCGATGCGTCGCCCGCTCTCATCCAAAGCTCAATCCAAACCGAAACCCGCAAAATTGGAAAAAGTTCCGGAATATTCAGACAAATTTCGCCTTTTACTGCGCGATCCCGAACTTTTGTTAACGGCGTGTCGCGCAACCTTGTAAACAGCAACCCGACGAGACGCCGGTCAAATCGGAGCGCCGCCCCGATGCGGGACATGCAGCGCTTTGGCTGTCGGCCCCGCAACACAACGGCGTTTTTATGGAGTAGAAGCCGGTGTCTTGGTTGGGAGGTGCGGCATCTTCCCGTATGCCGCTCGGTCTGGATCGCGCCAAATGCATAGCGGCCCCTCCATACCGGAGACTGCGGACGCCTCGCCCGCATCTTCTGGTTCCTCAATAGCCGGCGAGCGGGACGCCCACGTTCAGGCGAGGAGGTGGAGGCCGCATCCACAAGTAAGCCGCAGTGTCGAAACATGATTCACCGTCCAGAGTTGTCGTGGAGCTTCCGCAACCCCCCGGGAGGCCGCATGCGTAAAATCTGCCGCGCCGCCGTGGCTGTCGTGCTGATTGCCGCTTCTTCGGCCGCTCATTCGGCCGGACAAGGGAATCCGCTGCCACAGCAAAAAACCGGACCGCCGCCGGAAAACGCGGTCGAGGGCCCGAACCTCCGACAGCCGACCGTCACGGTTTTCGATCACGAGGAGGTCCAGGGCGTTCTCGGCAGGGAAGTGCGAAGCGGGGCCAATGAAAATATGGGCCGCATTGTCGATGTGCTTGTCGATCGCGACGGGCAGGCCCGCGCGGCAATCATCGACTTCGGTGGTTTTCTTGGCGTCGGCAGCCGTAAGATCGCAGTGGCGTGGAACGCACTGCGATTTCCATCTGACGCAAAGAAAACCGAGCCCATTGGCCTCGACTTGACCCGGGACCAGGTGCAGGCCGCGCCGGAGTATAAGGAAGACAAACCGGTCGTCGTGCTGGGCGCGTCAGGCCGCCTTGAGCAGCTCCCATTTTGAGAAGAGCTTCGGTGGCGCCAATCCCCTGCCGGCAAAGCCCTGACGGCGCCCCGTTGATCGCCTGGCGCCCTTCCTATCCAGTCCGCAGGCGGCGGAGGGTGGGGAGGGGCCGATGAACCGGATGAGCCACATCAGACCTTAAGCCGGGCCTATGGAGAACGAGCCATCTGCCGGTCCTACACGGCGCAGTGCGCGGGGGTTGGACTGGTTTGTTTTTTTTGTTGCGGACATCCAGACCGGCTTTGGTCCGTTTGTCGCGGCTTACCTGACCGAGCAAAAATGGACGCAGATCGATATTGGTCTGGTCCTTACGGTCGCCGGCATCGTCGCGCTCGCCGGGCAAGCGCCGGGCGGCGCGCTTGTCGACGCCGCTCGCTCGGAGCGTCTCGTGGCGGGCTTAAGCGTTGCGGCTATCGCGATCAGCGCGCTTGGCTACGCAATATCCCCCATTTTCGTCGTCGTGCTGGCGGCAGCCGTGGTGCATGCCGCCGCAAGTTGCGTCCTCGGGCCGGCAATAGCGGCGATCAGCCTCGGATTGGTCGGACATGAAGGGATCGGCGAACGGCTCGGCCGCAATGCCCGTTTTGCTTCGATCGGCAACGGCGTTGCGGCAGCCGCCATGGGGGCATGCGGACACTTTCTGTCGATGCGGGCGGTCTTCTTCGTGACCACTGCGTTTCTTGGTCCCGCCCTTCTGATGCTTCGGCGCATTTGCCCGCGGGAAATCGACCCTGAACGCGCCCATGGCGGGCCGCGCGACCGGCCGGCCGGCAAGCCCGCGTCTGAAATCCTGGGATTGGTGCGAAGACGTCCGCTGGTGATTTTGGGGGCCTGCCTCATCCTGTTCCATCTCGGCAACGCCGCAATGCTGCCGCTCATGGCAAGCGTCTTGACCATGCGGTCCAGCCAATGGGCGCCCCTGATGATCGCAGGATCTATCGTCGGGCCACAGCTCGTCGTCGCAATCTTTTCTCCGTGGGTCGGTCAGAAGGCACAAGTCTGGGGACGGCGCCCCCTGCTCCTCGCCGCCTTTGCGGCGCTGCCGCTGCGGGGCATTCTCTTTGCTACGGTGACGAACCCATATGCGCTGGTTGCGGTTCAACTGCTCGACGGAGTTACCGCCGCGGTGTTCGCCGTTCTGGTGCCGCTTGTGATTGCCGATGTCACCCGCGGCACAGGGCATTTCAATCTTGGCCAGGGAATTGTCGGCACCATGGTGGGAATCGGCGCTTCGGTGAGTCCGACCTACGCCGGATACTTAAGCGACCGGTTCTCCAGCCCGATCGCCTTCCTTGGATTGACCGCGGTAGCGACGCTCGGCGCCGCGGCAGCCTGGGCCTTTATGCCGGAAACGCGGCCGGCGCCAAAAAGGCCGATCCGCGTGCAGTGACCCGAGCATCGCCAAAGGAAAGCCGCACAGATAAAAGAGCCGTAAGAATGTAATGGAAGTGATAGCTTCCGCAGCGCGTCGGACGTCGTAACGATGTTTGGCGTCTCCGGCGGTGAAACCGCACCGAGGTATTCGTCTCCGTTCGGCTTGCCTGCGTGTAGCGGGAAGCTGCCTGTCTGCTTGTGGGAGGTATGATTGATCCGCAGGCAAAAACTTATTTTTGCCCGGAACCTTTTGTACAACGGGGCGTCAACGGGCGGTGTAGGTAAACATCGCAGCATGTTTGAGGGGCATCCTGGCAAAGTCGATCGCACATCAAGGCGCAAGCGCTTCTGGGTTTTCGTTGCGGCGGGCCATGAAAGCTTCGAATTTTCCGGCTGTCACGGCGATCAGTGATGTCAGTTGGTATGCCAACCGTCCGATCGCCTTCGCCCTCAGGTTCGTCTATCACCGCTGGGTTGCTCACGCGGCTATCTTGGCTGCGGTCCTCGCGGCAGTCGGGTGCTCTGTAGGCACCCAATACGGCATCAAGCTTCTCGTCGACACCTTGACGCATCCAAGCGACGGCGCCAGCGGCATTTGGTCGGCGTTCGGATTGCTCGTCGCACTCATCGCCGCAGACAGTGGGTTGTGGCGACTGGCCGGTCTGATTGCACACTCTACATTCGTCGGCGTCACCGGCGATCTGCGCCGCGAGCTGTTTCGCCACCTCACCGGCCACGCGCCGGGATACTTCGCGCAGCGGATGCCCGGGACGCTGGCGAGCCGCGTCACCGCAACGTCGAACGCGGTGTTTGCGGTTGAGAATATGTTTGTCTGGAACGTCCTGCCGCCCTGTGCCGCGACCGCCGTTGCGATTTCTCTGGTCGCCACCGTCAGCGTGCCTATGGCCGCGGTTCTCATGCCGGTTGCCGGGCTGATGGTCGTCGCGCTGTTTCGCCTCGCCGCTGCGGGGGAGCACCTTCACCACGACTTCGCCAGCAAAGCCGCCGCCGTGGATGGCGAAATGGTCGATGTGATCGCAAACATGCCGCTCGTCTGGTCGTTCTGCGGTCGCGGGCGGGAGTACCATCGATTCGACGCCACTGTCGCGCGCGAGATGGAGGCCCGGCGATCGAGCCTGCTCTATCTCGAAAGACTCCGCATCGGGCATGCCGCGGTGACGGTTGTCATAGCGATAGGATTGCTCGGCTGGGCCGTTATGCTGTGGGAACAGGGCGCAGCGACGGCGGGCGACGTCGTCCTTGCATGCACGTTAGGCTTGTCTGTTCTGCATGCCACGCGCGACCTGGCGGTGGCGCTGGTCGATGTGACCCAGCACTTCGCACGGCTGTCGGAAGCGCTGGCGACGCTCCTCGTCCCGCACGAACTTCGCGATCACCCGGAGGCGGCTTGCCTTGTCCGGCGCGGTGCGTCGGTTGAGCTTGAGCATATTTCATTTGTTTACCCGAACGGGAATGCGGTTTTCAACCGCCTGAGCCTGACGTTCGAACCTGGTCAGCGCGTCGGACTTGTCGGTCCGTCGGGAGGCGGCAAGTCGAGCCTGCTCGCGTTGATCCAGCGCTTCTATGATCTTCAGGACGGCCGCATCACCATTGACGGGCAGGACATCGCGCGGGTCACCCAGGAAAGCCTGCGGGCAGCGATCGCCGTGGTTCCACAGGATCTCTCGCTGTTTCATCGATCCGCCATGGAGAACATCCGCTACGGCCGGCCCGACGCAACCGATGCTGAGGTCATCGAAGCCGCCGAGTTTGCGAAATGCCGCGAATTCATCGAGGCCTTGCCGCTCGGCTTTTCAACCATCGTCGGCGATCGGGGGGTGCAGTTGTCAGGCGGACAGCGCCAGCGCATCGCGATTGCCCGCGCATTCCTGAAAGATGCGCCGCTGCTTCTGCTGGATGAAGCGACTTCGGCGCTCGACAGCGAGTCCGAGGAAGCCATCCAGGAAGCGCTTGCGAAGCTCATGCGCGGCCGCACCGTGATCGCAATCGCTCATCGCCTGTCGACGATCCATCACTTCGATCGCATCGTCGTCTTGCGCGGCGGGCAAGTCGTTCAGGATGGCCCGCCTGACGAGCTGATGCGCCAGGAAGGCATTTATCGCAGCCTGGTGCTGCGCGAGATGAGCCGCCTCGCGAAGCAGGCGGCGTGACGGGCTCACGCGATTGATCGCCAGCGCCGGCCGTCCCGCGCGAGCAGCTGATCGGCCTCGGCAGGGCCCTCGCTGCCGGCTTTGTAGACTGCAAGCCCGCGCGGTCCGGCGTTGCGCCAGGCGTCGAGGAACGGCTGCACCGCCCGCCAACCCGCCTCGATCCCATCGGCCCGTTGAAACAGGATCGCATCGCCGATCATGCAGTCATAGATCAGCGTCTCATAGCCGCTGCTCGGTGCGGCATCGAAATAGTCCTGGTACTTGAATGTCATGTGCACGCCCGAAATCGCGATCGCGGGACCCGGCACCTTGGCGTTGAATTGAAGGCCGATGCATTCGTTCGGCTGGATGCTCATCACCAGAAAGTTCTGCGCCAGCCGGTCGACCGGCGTATCCCGGAACATCGCAAACGGCGCCTGCTTGAACTCGATCGCGACCTCGGTCCGGCGCGATTTGAGGGCCTTTCCGGTTCGCAGGTAGAACGGAACGCCGGCCCAGCGCCAATTGTCGATCATGAGCTTAAGCGCGACATAGGTTTCGGTCGTACTGTCGGGACGGACGTCCTTCGTTTTGCGGTAGTCCTCAATCTCGTTGTCTCCAACCCGCGCGGCAACATATTGTGCGCGCACAGAGTCGTTGAGCGCGGTGCCGTCGTTGGGCAGGTGGATCGCGTCCAGCGCTTGTGCCTTTTCCAAGCGGACCGCGTGCGCTTCGAAACGTGAAGGCGGCTCCATGGCCACGAGGGAGAGGAGCTGGAACAGGTGGTTCGGCACCATGTCGCGCAAGGCGCCGGTTTCGTCATAGAAGCGGCCACGGCTGCCCACCGTGAGGCTCTCCGCCACCGTGATCTGCACGTGGTCGATGTGATGGCGATTCCAAATGGGCTCGAACAACCCGTTTGCGAACCGCAGCACCATGATATTCTGAACCGTCTCTTTTCCCAGATAGTGGTCGATGCGATAGATCTGACGCTCCTGGAGCAGCTCAAGGAGCTCGCGATTGAGCGCCTGCGCCGAAGCGAGATCGGTGCCGAACGGTTTTTCGATGATCAATCGGCGCCACGCCCCATTCTCCTCGCGCGCGAGACCGGTCTCGCCCAGGCGGCGGCCGATCGGCGCGAATGCTGAAGGCGGCGTCGCGAGATAGAACAGGCGGTTGCCGCGGGTTTCGCGGGCGTGCTCGATGCGCTTTAGCGCCTCGCCAAGCTTGCTGTAAGTGGCGGGATCGTCGGCACCGCCCGCAACGTAGCCAACGCTGCCGAGCAGCCGGCGCACGATCTCGCTATCGATCGCGCCAAGTGCAAAGCGCCGCAGTCCATTTTCCAGGTCGGCGCGGAACGACTCCTCGGACTTTTCGCCCCGCGCGACGCCGATGATCGCAAAGGCTTCCGGCAGCAGGCCTCGCGCCGCCAGATTGTAGAGCGCGGGCACGAGAAGGCGGTGGGCCAGATCTCCGGAGGCGCCGAATATGACGAAGCAGCAAGGATCCGCCTGCGCCGCCGTGGTTGCCGGGCGTTTCGCATTCATGGCCGAGGAGCTTTTGGTTCGACGTGTCCGCCAAAGCCTTTGCGCATCGCGGAGAGGATTTTCTCCGCAAAGGTGTGTTCGCGACGCGAACGAAAGCGCGCAAAAAGCGCGGCTGAGAGGACATCGACAGGTACGGCTTCGTCGATTGCCGCCTGCACGGTCCATCTTCCTTCGCCGGAATCCTCCACGAAACCGGAGTAAGCGTCAAGATTCGGATCGGTCGCCAAAGCCGAGGCCGTGAGGTCAAGGAGCCACGAGGTGATGACGCTGCCGCGCCGCCACACTTCAGCGATATCGGCGATATCGAGGTCGAACCGTTCGGCCTCCGGCAGCGCCTCGGACCCTGCGTTTTTCAGGATGTCGAAACCCTCGGCGTAGGCCTGCATGAGGCCATACTCAATTCCGTTGTGGACCATCTTCACGAAATGACCGGCGCCGTTCCCGCCGGCATGGATGTAACCGCGCTCGATGCGCGGGTCGCGTCCGTCTCGGCCGGAGGATGCAGGCACATTGCCGACTCCCGGCGCGAGAGCCGCAAAGATCGGGTCGAGACGGTCGACGATGTCCTTCTCGCCTCCGATCATCATGCAGTACCCGCGCTCCAGGCCCCACACGCCGCCGCTGGTCCCCACATCGACATAGTACACGCCGCGTTGCTTGAGCGCCGCCGCGCGGCGAATGTCGTCCTTCCAGAACGTGTTGCCGCCATCGATCACGACATCGCCTGGTTCGAGCTTGAGGCCAAGCTCGCGGATCGCGCTTTCGGTGATCTCGCCGGCCGGCAGCATCACCCAAATCGCACGGGGCTTGCTGAGCTTGCGCACGAGTTCTTCGAGGCCGGTAGCGGCCGCAGCACCGTCCTCTGCGAGAGCGGCGACAGCCGCAGGTTCCCGATCGTAGACGATCGCCTCGTGGCCGCGCCTGACCAGGCGGCGGGCGATGTTACCGCCCATCCGCCCAAGTCCTATGATGCCGACCTGCATTGTGCATCCCTTGAGCCTATAAGCCGCTTCGGAGTTCGGTGTTCCATGCCAGGTGACGATGGGCGGAATGCGACGGCCGATCATCGAACCGATGGACGTAGTTATCTATGGGGCGCAACTGCGGCAGCACGACGCCCGGAACGAGGCGATAGCGCTTGCGTTGACCCAACAGGAAGGCTGGTGGGACCAACGGCAAACCCCAAGCAAGAGGGAGAGACCGAAATGCGCGCACTGGCCAAGCCGCTGTTATTCCTCGGATTGATGGGAGCCGCCGTGGCGGCGGTTCCAAACAGCGCCTCCGCCCAGATATTCGTCCGGCCCGCCGTCAGTTTCGGCTTCGTCGTTCCCTATGCCTATCCGGCCTATTGGGGAACATACGGCTATTACGGCTATCGCCCCTATTACTGGCGACCTCATGTTTATGCCTTCTACGGTTATCGCCCCTATTGGCGTCCTTACTACTGGCGGCCTCGCTTCTACGGCTTCTACGGCTATCGTCCCTATTATTGGCGGCATGCGTACGGCTTCTACCGTCCATACTGGCGATATCATCGGTGGTATGGCTGGTATGGCTACCACCGCCCGTACTGGCGGTTTTATCGCCCCTATTGGGGATATCATCGTTACGGTTGGTACGGCTATCGCGCCCACTGGCGGCATTATCGCCGGTTCTGATTGGCGGTTAAGCGATCGCGCAGGGTAGGCAAAGGCACGCTCCTGAGCCTGTCGAAGATGCGCGCCCTGCCCGACGGGCGCCGACATTCGCGGGGCGGGCGGGCGCGCCGCGCTTTCAGCTTGTCGAAGAGCGTCAGCCCACCGCTACCGCGCTTTCACGCAAGGGCCCCGACCTTATGCTGAGCGCGCTGCTCGCATGGCATCACCGCTCTCGTCAGATTGAAAGCGCTGTTGATCAATCCGACGTGGGAGAATGCCTGGGGAAAATTGCCAATGAGCCGTCCCGTCGCCGGATCGTATTCTTCGCTGAGAAGGCCGACGTCGTTACGCAGGTCTATGAGGCGCTTGAAAAGCCGCTCGGCATCCCGCCGGCGGCCTTGCAGTATATAGGCGTCAACAAGCCAAAAGCTGCAGGCGAGAAATACCCCTTCCCCCGGCGGCAAGCCGTCGATGGAGTTCTCGGTTTCGTAGCGCAAGAGGAAATCATTTGCGAGCAGGCGGCGCTCTATCTCTCTTATGGTGCCGCTGATGCGCGGATCAGAGACCGGCAGAAAGCCCACACTTGGGAGCAAGAGCAGGCTCGCGTCGACTTGCTTCGATCCGTAGGACTGCACGAAGCTGCCAAGTTGCCGGTCGAAACCGCGCTCGCAGACCTCTGCGAAAATCTGCTCCCGCAATTTTCGCCACTCGGCGACCGGTCCCTCAAGCCCGAAGCTCTCCGCGCTCTTGATGGCGCGATCGAATGCAAGCCAGGCCATGACCTTGGAATAGGTGAAATGCCGCCGCTCGGCGCGAACTTCCCAAATGCCTTCGTCGGGTTCGGACCACACGCGCGCAAGGTGATCGAGGAGCGCCACTTGCACCTGCCAGCCTGATTCGCTCGTCGTGAGGCCGCCTCGACGAGATTGGTGGAGGGCGTCCATGACCTCGCCAAACACATCGAGCTGAAACTGAATGTGCGCAGCGTTCCCCACCCGGACCGGCTTGGAGTTCGCAAAACCGGGCAGCCACGGCACAATCCATTCGATCAACTGGCGCTCGCCGCTGATGCCGTACAGCGGCTGGATTTGGTGGGCGCTGCCGGCGACGGCGCGCACCATCCAATCGCGCCACGCCTGGGCCTCCCAGTGGACGCCGGCATGCATCATCGCGAGCAGCGTCATCGTCGCGTCGCGCAGCCAGCAGAAGCGGTAGTCCCAATTGCGCACCCCGCCGGGATGCTCAGGCAACGATGTGGTCGGGGCAGCCACAATGCCGCCGGTCGGCGCATAGGTCAGGGCTTTGAGAGTAATCAGGGAACGTATCACGGCTTCGTGCCAGGGGCCCTCCGCCGTGCACTTTCCTGTCCAGCTGCGCCAGAACGCCTCTGTTGCCTCAACGGCTGTCACAGGGTCCCTGGGCGCCGGCGGCGGCAGATGCGACGAGGAGTAGGTCAGCTCGAACGGGATGGTTTCGCCTTCCGCAATAATGAAGTTTCCAACCGTTGTCAGATTGTAGCCTCGGAGCTGCACGGGCGTGCGCAATACCACCATGTCCGGGCCCGCGATCGCCCGGTATGTGCCGTCCTCCAGGCGCGTCATCCAAGGAACAATCGCGCCATAGCCAAACCGGAACACCAGCTTGGTCGCCATTGCCACCCGCCCGCGCTCGCCGACCACCATGCGCACGATGGTTGAATGTCTTCCCCGCGGCGGCATGAAATCGATCAAGGTCGCCGCTCCCTCCGCCGTTTCAAACCGTGTTTCAAGAATGAGGGTATTCGGACGGTATCGCCGAACCACACGCGCCCCGGGGTGTTTCGGGTGGATCAGCCAATGTCCGTGATCGTGGGATCCGAGGAGCGCCGCAAAGCAGGCCGGCGAATCGAACCGCGGCCAGCATAGCCAATCAATGGATCCGTCGCGTCCAACCAACGCGGCTGTCTCGCAATCGCCAATCAGCGCATAGTCTTCGATGTGCATCGCAATCCGCGTCAGCGAACTGAAAGGGCGCAGGCCCCCATACGCGACAACCCTGCCCCGCGAGGCGGGGCAGGGTGGAGGCGCCTTTATCAGACATAGGCAGAGTCAGCCGATTGGCAATGCGATAAATTTTGCAATGTCGCCCGACTTGATTCGCATCAATACGGAGCGCTTGCCGGCGTTCTTTGCGGTGTTGACCGCCCGGTAGACGTCCTCCGGCGCCGCGATGGCTTCCTCGGCGACCTCGAGAATGAGGTCGCCAGGATCAATCCCGCGACCCGCCGCGAGGGAGCCCGGTTCAACCTCCATCACCATCACCCCGCGATGCCCTTCCGCGCCGTTCGGCGCACCCAGCGCGAGGAGCTTCAGTCCGAGCTGCGGACGCTCTTCATTTGCGTCTTCGTATTTGGGCGCAGGCGGCGGCTGAACGTCGGGCGGTGTCGGGAGCCGTCCGAGCGTCACGGCGATCCATTCTTCGCGCCCCTTTTTCCGCACTCCAAGTATGACGGTCGAATACGGCGGCATCGCATCAATTGCGCGACTGAAATCGTGGGCGTTCTTGATCGCTTCGCCGTTGACAAAATCGATGAGATCGCCCGCCCCGATTCCTGCTTTGGCGGCCGGTCCGCCGGGGTGGACATCGGCAATGAGAATGCCCGCCGGCTCCGCCAACTCCAGGCTGTCGGCAATTTCCGGCAGAACCGATTGAAACTGAATTCCCAACCAGGCCCGCGTGACCGCACCTTTTTCCTTGAGCTGTTCAGCGATGAGCTTTGCCTTGTCCGATGGAATTGCAAAGGCGATTCCGACCGAGCCGCCGGTGGGCGAGAGAATAATAGTATTGACCCCGACCACCTTGCCTGCAATGTCGAACGTCGGCCCCCCGGAATTGCCCTTGTTTATCGGGGCATCGATCTGAAGCAGATCCTGATACGAGTCCGACTCCCTCTCCACGTCCCGGCCCCGCGCCGAAACAATCCCGGCCGTCACTGTTCCGCCGAGACCAAACGGATTGCCAACGGCGATGATCCAGTCGCCGACCTGCGGCGGCTCTTCCGCAAACCGCACGGGCACGAAGGGCCTGCGCGCATCCACCTTGATCACGGCGAGATCGCTTGCAGCATCGGCGCCAACCACTCTCGCCTTGTAACTTTCTCCCTCATCGGTGTGAATCTCAATCGACACGCTCCCCTTGACGACGTGATTGCTGGTGACGGCATAGCCGTCGGCGCTAATGAAAAAGCCGGATCCTTGCGATGTGGTAAATCGTGGCCTCTGCCCTTCGGGAGATCCCTGCGCCTGCGAAGCCATATCGGCTTCAGGCGTACGCGCGAGGACCGCGATCACGGCCGGCTTGACCGCCCGTACAAGCTCAGCGAAGCCAGCAAAGTGCGAAGTGCGCTCGATGGCAACCGTTCGCCCGGCAGCAACAAAGTGAGACGGCTCTTTCTTTGCGAATAGTTCCACGTCAGCGAGGTGCGAGCTCGCGACCAAGGCCCCCGTCGCAATGCCTATCCCGCCGAACAATAGCCCGTCCCGGCTGCGCCTCCGGATCGCAGGCTTCGATGTGACAGTCCCTTCAGCCATGACCCTCACCATTCGGTCGCTCTGTCAAATCCTTGCGTCGCCGGAAGTGTGCCGAGCAGGGCAAGCCCCACTTCGGTGCGCCGCGCCCACCGGCCGCAACCTTTTTAGTGGGCGCGCTTCGCTCCGAGCTTGTGTCGACGAGCGCCTGCCCTGCGCCGGCGGTGGAATATTCATCGGTTTGAGCGTGATGCGCGGGCGCAGGTCATCGGCGCGCGATGGGTGCGCGCCAAAGAGGACCCGCGTTTTGCACTTCTGCGTCGGCGCCGGCGGCGCTTTAGCCGACGGGTGCGAGAGGCCTGACCTCACTTTCAGCCGAGACCGGCGTCCGCGTGTCCGCCGGAAGTTGCAGCACCGTGGCGGTCTGGCCGACACAAAGCCGCGTCAGCAGAACCACCTTCCCGCTTGCGAATTCGAGGGCGTCGTGGTGCTCATAAGGGCTGTGGAGATTGATCTGCCGGAACCGCGCGACCTTCTCCCGTAATTTTCGCCGTTCGTAGAGCCCGAGCGGGTGGTCGCATTCGACGTCCTGATCAAAACCGAGCTCCGTGCCCGGAAGCAGGCATACGGCAACATCGGGCTCGCCTACGGCCGCGAAGCCGCGGGTCAAGGAGTTCACAAACTGGCTTGAAACAAGTTTCTCGCCGGCTCTCGCCGCGCGACTGGCGACGTTCTCGAGGCTGTAATCGCACATACCGAAGCTCCTGCTGTCAGCGCGCGAATCCGCAAGGAGATTGATCCGCGTCTTAAATTGGGAGTGAAACCGCTATCCAGCGTTCGGTGATACAAATCGAATGGCCGCCGTTCGTTCCTGCGCAGCATCACTATATTTGCGGATGTGACCGCGCCTCCTCCCTCGCCGGGTGCAGCTTCAAGCCTGCGTCTACAAGCGGATTCCGGTCATATGGAAAACGTCGTAGGGCGGCATAGCCAACGGGTCCGGCCCGGCGATTCCACTCGACCGGGAACTGCTATGGTGCGGGAAGTCAGTTTCGCCGCAGGGGCTCCCGTGCAGGCCCCGCGACGCGCCGGCGAGACGCTTGCGTCAGAAGCCCCTCGGTCCGAAAACCTTTATGCCGAGCTTCTTCTCCAGGGCGCGGCCGAAGCGATACTTCATCTCTGGCCCTTCGTAATTCGCCGGCGGCGCGCGTTGATAGTCAGGCTCCGGCTCGACGCGCAACCGCACGAAATAGGGGCCCTCCGCCGCGACGACCTCGGGCATCACGCGATCCAGCTCGGCAAGATCATCAACCGTGATGGCCTGCCGGATGCCGGCGGCGCGCGCCATTGCGGCGTAATCGGCCGCTCCCTGATTGACCATCGGCATCGTTTCAACGGTCTGGTAGCACCCATTGTCAACGACGAAATGCTTGAGGTTTCTTGGCTGCTGCCCCGCCTCCGTAATCAGGCAGCCCGTGTTCATGCACAGCGAGCCGTCGCTGTTGAGCGCCCAGACCGGAGTGCGAGGGATCGACAAGGCAAGTCCAAGAGCGAAGCTCGCTGCGAAGCCCATGCCGCCGTGCATGTAGAACGAATCTTCGCTGCGGGTGACCGCCCACCATTCATTGGCCGCCATGCCCAGCGCGCAGATTACGACCGCATCGCCGCGGTGTTTCGCCAGAACCTTCATACATTCGTTCGTCTTCACGCTTTGGTTCCCAGAAGCTTCTTGGTCAAGAACAGGACGAAGGGCCTTTTCTGCAGGCGATGCCATTCATAGGCATTCGGTATGTCCTCGATCTCCTCTTCCCGGTCGATGATCTTGTAGGGATAGTCGTAAGCCTGCAGCAACGGAATCGTGCGGCGGCCTTGCACCTCCTGATAGACCTTGTGATCGTCAATGGAGCCGCGACCGCTGACAATGCAGAACACCGGTATGGCGTGGCGCAGGCACAGCGTCGCCATTTCGCCAGTGCAGGTTAGCAGCCCGGTGTTGCCGAATATCGCCACCGAACGCACGCCGCCGAAGAATGCGCCGGCACAGATCGCGATGGTCTCGGCTTCGCGGCACACGGGGACATGGTGAATCTGGTTGTCTTTGGAAATGCGGCGAATGAGGGTGTTGACCCAATCGTCCGGCAGACTGGCAGCCAGCCGCACGCCGGCTTTGACAAGCTGGGCGTGAATTTTATCGTTGACGTCCATACGGGCTGTTTCTTCTGAAGGGAATCATAGACCATTTTATAGTAAGGTTGAGCGAGGGCTTCTTCACCTCTCGCCCCGTCGGGGACGGGTGGAGAGCGGCACGGCAACGTTTTCGATTCAACCATATCAAAATCTGGTCTGGTCGACGTTATGAGAAGCGTCTTCTTCGGCGTCAAGCCGTGCAGTCGCTTCACTCTCCTTGATTGCGGCCTTCAGAAATCCGGCTTCTCTGCCGTGGGCACCGGCTCAAGGCCGATGTTGAAATAATCGTCGTTGAAAGCCGGGCAATCGAATTCCGCTGGCCTTGCGTTGGGATTCACTACGCGGTGGCGGTTTCGCGTCCCCGACCACGGCTGATAAAAGGCGCCGGGGTCTTCCACCGTAAAGGCGACTTCGAGCGTATTGCCGCCGTCAATCAACCGGAAGCGCTCGACCACGTGCAGCTTGTCGGTGTGCGGCGTGCGGTAGGAATCCACGAAGGTCCGGTCGTTGAAACCGATCGTATCGACGACGAGGGTATCGCCCTCATAGTGGCCGACCGATTCACCGTACCAGGACGGTTTCGGATTGGCCGAATGCGGCGCGTTCAGCCAGATGTGGCGGGCGCGGCCGGTGAGGAACAGCACGACTTCCCGCGGCGTCTGGATGATATGCATGAGGCCGGGGTTGAGGTGGAAGGCTGGGACGCCGGTCTCCCAGCATCGCGCCTCGCGGGTCTCTCCGTTGCGGCCGCGGAGCACCAGCTCGTTCTGGCGGCGGAGCGCTTCCCTCACCCACGGCAACAGGTTGCGGCCGGCGGCGTTATTGAGGTCGGCCACCCGGTAGGTCGGCTGAATCCGCATTTCCCGCGCCACTTCGTTGTTGGCGTAGGGGTGGTCGGGACCGTCCGTGACCGGGCCGAGGCCCGTCGCCGGACTGGCAAAGTCATTGAACAGGCGCGCGATTGCATAGTTGGGCGCTTTCGGCGCCACGAACCCCGCCCAGGCGACGCCGGGCGCAGAGAGATCAAGGCCGGGCGGCGCTCCGGTCCGCGGCGCTTCCGCGGCGACGGCCGGGGGAGGCGCGGCAGGGCCGCAGAGAGCGGTGAGCACGATCGCGCCGGCGAGCGCGTGTCCGATGCGCGGCAGACGATTTGTCATTGGCAGTTCCCTCCCTGTCGAACCGCGACGCACATCCGGGCAGCGGCAGCGCTTATCACCGACGCACGCCCTTCACACCGGAAAGATCGCGATGGGTGTCATTGCAGGCATAGTCCTCGAGCCTCACATCGTTGCGCTCGTCATAGACGAAACGCGCCTGCCAATCCCTCTCGTACATCTGGGGATCATGGATCGTGATCACGTCTTCGAGCTGATTGCCGACCTTGCGGATGCGCTCGACGGTCGTCATCTCGTCGCTGTGAGGCAGGCCGCTCGCATCCAGGAAAGTCCACTCGTTAAACCCGGCCGATTCAACCACCAGCGTGTCGCCGTCCCAATGGCCGACCGAATGGCCGTTGTATTTGGGATCGACGATCATGGCCTGGCGCGGGGGCAGGGGCTTGTCCATGACGATCACGCGCACCTGATGGTTCATTTCATAGAGAAACGTCACCTGGCCCGCCGGCGCCTGGAAGATTTCGAACGGATAGGGCGTGGCGAGCACCCGCGGCACGCCGTCGGGCACGCAGACGCGGCGCGCCTTGTCGACGATCGAGCCGTCTTTCAAGCCTGCCTGGTTCTTCTCATAGGCGGCCCTGCCGGCGGCATTGAGCGGCGGGTCGCCGCCGCCTAGCACCTGGATCTTCGGGCTGTAGCTCGTCGCCCAATAGGTTCCGGAAATATCAGGCGCCGCAGAAGCCGCGGACGTGAGCGCCAGCGCCCACGTGACGGAAAGGCCGATGCCGCAAACACGCAAGAATTTCATGAAGCGCCCGCCTCCCGGGATTTTTTTATGGCTTTGGAGTTGTAGCCCACGGCCACTTGCGTTCGCAATAGAGCGGCGCCGTCAATACCGACGGCGCGACCGGACCGGTAGGGTCGGCAAAGGCGCATGGCGCAGGGCACGCCCGGCGGCGAGGACCCTCGTGCGCCTTTGCCCACGCTGTCTGACCTCGCCGCTTGACCGCGTCGGCAAAGCCGCGCGAGGCCATTGCGCGATTTCTTGAGCTGCACCAAGCGACTTTGCCCTCGCTACAACGCGTCCGCCCGCCCTTCTTTAATCATCCGCCACACTGCTGGCGGCGACAGCGGCAGTTCGCGGGGCTCGACCTTAAGTTCGCTCAGCGCTGCCGCGACCGCATTGGCGATGGCGCCGCCCACCGGGATGATGCCGCCTTCGCCGGCGCCTTTGACGCCGAGCGGATTGTTGGGCGAGGGATATTCCTGCAGCGTGACGACACGCAGGTTCGGATAGTCGGTCGCAAGCGGCACGAGGTAGTCCGCCAGCGATGCGACCAGGAGCTGGCCCTCCGCGTCATAGGCAAGACATTCGCCGAACACGGTGCCGCAGCCTTGCACGGCGGCGCCGATCACCTGGCCGTGGAGCGTCAGCGGATTAACGATGCGGCCCACATCGTCGACCGCAAGATAGTCGACAATCTCCACGTGACCGGTAGCGGGATCGACCGCCACATGAACGGCGGCCGTGCCATAGGTGTAGGTTGCCCGCGAACTTTCGAAGATGCCTTCGACGGAGAGCTTGCCGCCTGCAAGCTCGGCCCAGGTCATACTGCGCCCGTCGCCAGCTTCCACGATGCCGTCGCCGAGCCGGAGATCCTGCGGCGGAACGTCGAGCCTCGCAGCGGCTGCCGCACGCAGCGCAGCGATGAGCTCGCTGGCCGCATCCACAATGGCCGAGCCGCCCATCACGGTGGCGCGCGACCCAAAGGAGCCGACGCCGTCGCGCAGAAAGGTGGTGGAGGCGTGCAGCACCTTGACCCGCGACATCGGCACGCGCAGCGCATCGGCCGCGATCTGCGCCATGACGGTCTCGATGCCCTGGCCGACTGCCGATGAGCCGACATAGACCGATACCGTGCCGTCGGTTTCGACCGCCATGCGGGCGTGTTCGCGGGGCCCTGAGCCGCCCCCTTCGATGAAGCAGGCGACGCCCAAGCCATGATAGCGGCCGTCGATCAATCGTCCGTTCAGCCGCATCTTCCCGGCCCAGCCGAATTCGGCGATGCAGCGGTCGAATGTGCGCGTGTAGTCGCCGCTGTCGCACTGCGTTTTGCCCAGCCCATCGTCAGGGACGATCGGAGCGATCCGGTACGGCATCTCGGCCGCGGTGAGAAGATTGCGGCGGCGAATTTCGAGCCGATCGAGGCCGAGGTCGCGGGCCGCGAGGTCAAGCAGCCGCTCGCAGAAGAAGGCGCCTTCGAAGCGGCCTGGCCCGCGGAAGGTTCCCATCGGCGTCTTGTTGCTCACCATCGCGTGTGCGTGAAGCTCAACGTGCGGCACGCGATAGGGCCCGGTCAGGAACTGCGCCACATTGCGGACCGGCGTGGTCCCGTTCGGCCGCACATAAGCGCCGATGTCGACGAAGATGTCGCCGCGGATGCCGCGGATCGTACCGTCGCGTTCGAGCGCGATCTCGACCTCAGCCTCCGCCTCGCGTGCATGCGCGATGGTCATGAAATGCTCGCGCCGATCCTCGACCCATTTGATCGGGCGTCCGTACCGGCGCGCCGCGAATGCGCAGAGAAAATCCTCCGGGTAAAACTCGCCCCGCGCTCCGAACCCGCCGCCGACGTCGTATTCGATGTAATCGACCGCCGTCTCGGGCAGGCCCATCATGGCCGCGAGAACGCGCCGGTTGAAGAACGGCAGTTTGGCCGCGCCGGACATGGTGAGGCGTTCGCCATCCCACTCAGCGAGCAGTCCGCGCGTTTCCATCGGAAACGCGGTCTGACGCTGGACACGAAAGGACTCGCGCCGTCTGTAGGGTGCGTCGCGAAACGCGGTTTCGACATCGCCGCTCGCGGCCGTGAAAGTGGTGGCGCAATTGGTCGCCGTGCCGGGAAACAGCAGGGTCTTACCCGCCACTGAGCTGTGGCGATCCGCAACCACCGGCAGGGGTGCAATATCGACCTCGATTGCGAGCGCCGCGTCCTCGGCAAGCGCGGGCTCATCGGCCAGCACCATAGCGACGGGCTCGCCGACATAGCGCACGATCTTCGTCGCGATGACCGGCTGCGCGTAGGGCGCAATGGTCGGGTTCGGCCGGCGGAACGGGATTGTAGGGATCGCCGGGCCAATGTCGTTGCCGGTGATCACTGCTCGCACGCCTCGCATCGCGCGCGCAGCACTCGTGTCAATGTATTGGATGGCCCCGTGCGCAAGCGGGCTGCGAACAAACGAGGCGTGCCATTGGCCCGGACGGGAGAGGTCGTCAAGATAGCAGCCGCACCCGCGCAGAAAGCGCAAGTCCTCAATGCGCTCGATCGGGGCTCCTACATAGGTGTTGGGACGCGGCAGTTCACCCATGTCGGGCGCGCGATTATGTGTGCTCATTCGATCCGGGATGGCGGGTCTGGAGTCTCATTCGCAGAAGGCTAGTCGATCGAATAAAAAAAACCAGCCGAATTGGCGAAGCGCACGTTGGATGTTCTGGCGTGGACAAGCTTGTTATCGGGCCGGGGCCGGCGCCTGCTGGTCTCGCCACTTCGCTGGGGGCACCCGCGATTTCTTTGTTGAATGTGTCCAGAAGCCGACCGACAATAACACCTCATAGTGCTTTGGCACTGCTGCCCCCGATCCCGTGCTGAGGGATTTATGTACGGGACCGGGGACAGACGGGGCCCGGGTCCCCAAGGGCATCACGAAGGGGACCGGGTCGCGTGTGGGCCGCGTTCCGCCCCTAGGCCCGCACGCGGAGAATACAACGCGAGCGCCCTTGGGCATTGCGTGGGCGGAAAAGTGGCAGTCACCACGAATTGTGCGCATGTGTTGCAATCAGGACACGGTTCAAAGGCCGCGTGCGGGTGGTAACCTTTTGCATTCTCAAGATTTTGTGTCTGTCCCGGCCATCGACTTAAGCCCCGCCTTTATGCACAGAAGAAACGCCGGCCCACGTTGCCCGGCGGGGGCGCTCTGGCCTCTTCCCACGGGCAAAAGCTAACTAATTCACGCACCGGCCCATGAAGCGGGTCAGTTGATTGGGCCGCAATCCGGCGGCCACACCCGCATGAGCGCAACTCGAAACGCGGTCGCCGAAGGTCTCGCGCGGCGACGTCGGCACGAATATCGTCCGCCCCCGCGCGGTCTGCACACCGCGTGTCGATGGAGAATCCGATGGGCCGGGCGGCGGCGTCACACGATAGGGAGCCAGGCGCGACTGCTGTGGGGCCGGCACGGGGGGCAATGCGCCGGCAAATGGATAGCTCGGCGTCGACGATGGCGGCAGTGACTTGATCGGCGGCGGCGGCGTGAATTGGTATTGCACGCCTTGACCTTGGGCCGGCCCTAGGATCGCGAGGACGCTGCCGGCCAGCATCAAGGAGGCGACGGCAAATCGGGGCATGTTCGCTACTCCTCCCTGACACCCTTCAATTTAAGAACGTATTGGCGAGGATGCGGTAAGCGGGACCTAAAACCTTCGTGAATACCCCGGTCGCGGCCACGGCCGCGAGCACGCCCCCGGAATAAGGGGCGATCTTGGCGATCACCTTGCCATAAGCGGGGGCCGCGGCGGCCAGCAAATGGGCGCCGGTCAGCGGTGGCAGCGGTAAGATGTTAATCAGGGCGAACCACGTGCTGAGCTCCCCGATAATCTCGATTAGCGCGAACACCGTCGCTGAAGCCGTATCGGGCAAGAGCGGCAACAGCAGCGGGCGCGCCAGTCGCAGCGCTGCCGCGCTGATCATGGTTGCAGCGGCGCCGGCTGCAACCACAATCGCCAATCCGATACGACCAAGCCGCATCTCAAACCGATCGATGGCGACCGGCCTGATCCATCCGATCGAGAACAGCACCCCCGACGCCGTACCGACGATGTCGAGATGGGCCAATGGGTTGAGGTGCAGCCGTCCGTCATGGCGCGGACCCTGATCGCCCATCGCGACGGCCGCTGCCGCAACCGCAAAGCCATGCACCGCCGCAATGAAGACGTAGGCAATGAGGCGCAGCACGAGTTGCTGCAGCGTCAGATCGGTCACGCCGGCGCCGTCATTGGGTCCCGGCGAGCCACCCGGTGCTCCCTCTCGCCGCTTGCCATAAGGGCGTTTACGCCCGTCTTCGACGCGCTATGGAGAGGGATGGGGTGAGGAGGCCTTTCGCCAGGCGCAAACTTGCCACTCAGAGCCTGTGGGCAAGCCCTCTCACCCGGAATTTGCGCGACGAGCGTGCAAATTTCGACGTCTCCCCGCGAGCCGGGAGAGGTGAGAGAGGCGCCCAGGTGCGATTGCTCTCCCTCACGAGCCGGAAGGGAGTCCGGGCGGCTGCCTCTCCTTAACTTGGCGCCTATGGCCGCCACCGCTCGGTCTTCACGCCTGCGCATCATTGCCGCCTATTTCTTCAGCGTCATTTTGCGTTGCGCGTCCTGGTCGGGGGTGAGTTCCTCGGCGCCCGCCGCGTAGCCGTTGTTGCTCAAGAGAAACGCGGTGAGGTCAGCGTAGGACTGGGGACTGAGCTGCCCCGGCCGGTCCGGCGGCATCAAAGTGTTGACGTATCCAAACAGGGCCGACACATCGCCCGAGCCCCAATGCTGGCGGAAATACAACCCCTTGAGCGGCGCGCCGCCGAACTCGCCGTTGTCGAGGGTGGAGCCGTGACAGTCCTGGCAGTTCTTCTGATAGATCGACTTCCCGCGTTGCACCTGCGCTTCCGTGAATGCTGGCGGCCGTTGCTCGCGGCTTTGCGCGGGGGCTTGCAGGGTCCCGGTGGATATGAGCAAGAGCGCTCCGGCGGTAAGGAGCGCCGCTCTGTGCAGGCTTTCCGGCGGTTTGCATTTCGGCATGATAAGAACTCCAGGGTCGAATTTCATCGGGGGCGATTTTGGTGCGCAAGAGTAGCGCAGGATATGGCAAATTTCACGGCCATGACTCGGGAGAAGTGCTTCAATATGATCTGGACGCTCTGCGGCATCGGGAGCAGCGGTTGCGCGACAGCAATGCTCGTGAACAGGTAAATCAGGGAGGTCGAAAGGCAAAATGAGGCATCTATCGGCAAAGGCTGCGGCGCTGACGTTCGCGGCGCTCGCCGCAAGCGCAACGCTCGCCCGCGCGCAGCAGGACTATCCGACCAGGCCGGTCCATTTTATCGCCACCGAGGTGGTGGGATCGGCGACGGACATCCAGGCGCGCATCATCGCCAAGGGCATGGCGCCGCTGCTCGGTCAGCCGATCGAGATCGAGAACATTTTCGGCGAGCCGGGGCTGCAGAAGGCCATCAAATCCGCGCCCGACGGCTACACGATCGTTTACGGCGGCGCCGGGACGCTGGCGATCCTGCCCCACATCAAGAAGGTGTCGTTTGACCCGTTGCACGATCTCACCCCGGTCGGCCGTTTCGTGATCAGCCCGACGCTGCTCGCGGTCAATCCGTCGCTGCCGGCCCACAATGTCCAGGAGCTGGTCGCCCTGATGAAAGCCAATCCCGGCACGCTCAAGATGTCGACAGCCGGGGCCGGAACGGCGGGCCATTTCGCCGGCGAGATGTTCATCGCCATGGCGGGCGTAAAGCCGGTTGTGGTTCACTATCCGGGCGGCGGCCCGGCGATCGAGGCGGTCGTCAACAACGACTCGCAATGGACCATGGCGCCCATCGCGGGCCGCCTTCCCCATGTGCGCAGCGGCAAGCTTCGCGCGCTCGCCACTGGCGGAACATCCCGCCTCCCAGCGTTGCCGGATGTGCCCACAATCGCGGAATCGGGTTACCCAGGATACAACTCGGTGGGCTGGGCCGGCATCTATGTGCCGAACGGCACCCCGCAGCCGGTCATCGACAAGCTCAACGCCGCCATCGCCAAGGCCGTCACTTTGCCGGAGGTGAAGAAGGAGTTTGCCGAGCAAGGCGTGGAGGGCGCAAGCAGCACCCAGGCGGAAGTCGCCAAGATGTTGCAGGACGATTACGCGCGTCTCGGCGAGCTGGCGCGGAGCATGGGGATTCGGGCGGAGTGAGAGGAATCCAAAGAGGCAGGTTGGGCAAAGGCCCCTGCGAGGTTTTTCGTTGTGCTTCTCCAGCCTCGCCCGCCCTTGCCGAGGGCCGCAAGGCGTCGGCAAAGGCGGGCAAAGCCGACAAAGGCCAAGCGCGCCCTCACAGGCGCCGTTGCCCGTCCTGCGAATCTGACACGGGCCTACCCGCCGTCGGGCGCTCCACATTCGCAATTCGGCTCGGCACGCCGAATTCGCGGCGGCACACGTCAGCCAGCACGGCGATGCCTTCGCGAATCTCGGCATGCGACGGATGGCCAAAGCACAGCCGCATCCGGCTCTTGCCATAGGGCTTGTCCGGCGACCACTCGAAGCCCGGATTGATGGCGACGCCTGCCGCAAGCGCCGCCTGGGCGAGCTTCTGGGTGTCGACCACGCCGGGCAGTTTGACCCACAGGAAGATGCCGCCCTTCGGATCGTCGAACTCGGCCGCGGTGCCGAACTGCTCGGCGAGCGCTTCCATCATGGTTTCGAGCTTCGCGCGCAGCGCCCGGGTCAGCTCGGGGATATGGGCGGCAAAATGCGGCGCGCAATACTCGGCGAGCACCATCTGCTCGAGGGCGCCGGTGCCGGCGTCGGTCTTGAGCGGCAGCATGCGCGACAGCACCGACCAGTCCGCCACCACGTAGCCGACCCGCAGCGCCGGCGCGATCGATTTGGAAAATGAGCCGATGTGAATGACGTTGCGGCTGCGGCTCAGCGCATAGATGGCCGGCGGGCGTTTGCCGTCCCAGATCAGGTCAGCATAGCAATCATCTTCAAAGATCGGCACGTTGTGGGCTTCGGCGAGGCGCAAGAGCCCGAGCCGTCGCTCTTCGCCCATAATGGCGCCGGTCGGATTTTGCACGGTCGGGATGGTGTAGATGTATTTAGGCCGGATGCCGCTCGCCTGGAGGTCGTCAAGCGCGGCCGACAACGCATCGAGACGCAGCCCTTCATGGTCCAGCGGCACGCCGATCGCCTTGACGCCGAGGCGGGCTAGGCGGTTGAGCGAGCCGAAATAGGTGACCTGCTCGACCAGCACGGTGTCGCCGCGGGACAGGAGGAGGCCGTTGACCAGCTCGATGCCCTGCAGCGATCCCGAGGTGATGAGAATCTCGTCGGCCGTGCAAGAGATGCCCGCATCGCGCTTGAGCTTTTCGACCAGGAACTCGCGCAGCCGCCGGTAGCCGAGGGGGCCGCTTTCGAGCCCATAGGTCGCAAGCGTCCTGCCTTCGCGCTTGAGGACCGCGGTCGCGGCCGCAACCAGTTCGTCGACCGGCACCTGCGCGGCATCGTTGTGGCCGCCGACGAAATTGTATTTGGGAAACCCGTTCCACTTAGCCGCCGGCGCCGGCAAATCGGCCGGGAGCAGGGGCGCGAAGTCGAACGGTTTGGCGGCGGTCGCGGATGCATCCATGATATCTCCAGTCGGCCTAAGCTATCGTCACGAACGGCTGCTCTTTTACCGCGCCGACCAGACCATAGAACGCCTCATTGACCTTCGGCCACGCGGGGAGCTTCGCCATGTTGTCGAGCCAACGTCGGATGTTCGGATAGGCCGAAAAATCGACCTTGATGATCTCGCCGATCGACACCAGGCAGGCGCCAAAATAGTCGGCAATCGTAACTTGATCGCCGATGAGATAATTCTTGTCCGGCCCGATCCAGTGATCGTTGAGCACTTTCAGCCAGCGCTTGGAATGTTCTTTGCCCATTTCGAGGGTGGCGGCCTGGGCCTCGTCGCTGCGCCTCTTGAGGTTTGGGAACAGCTGCGGGTAGCACAGCCCATAGCCAAAATCGCGATAGAAGTTGGTATTGATCCAATCCATCGCCTCGTTGACCCTCGCCCGCTGCTTGAGGTCTTTCGGGTAAGCCGGCGAGCCCACCTTGTCGGCAAGATATTTCAGAATTGCCGAGCTTTCGGTGAGCCGCAGGCCGTCATCTTCGAGCATCGGCACCATGCAGTTGGGGTTGATGTCGGAATAGGGCGGCTTATATTGCGCGCCCGTCATGATGTCGACCTGCTCCTCTTCCACCGGAATCCGGTGCTCGGCGATAAACAGCCGCACGGGCCTGCTCGTCGTCGATATCGGATGCATGTAGAGCTTCATGGTCCTACCTCCCTCCCTGGAGATGCCGCCGCCGGACCGGCGCGCGCTTCAATCGCGGCGAGCGTCATAGGCGGGCTTGACCCGCGTATCTATCCGCATCGCCGAAGTGTTTTGCTTTCGATGGAGCGCCGGGTCAAGCCTTGGCGGGGCGAGGCCGACGTGCGCGTAGCGTGGGCAAAGTGAAGCGTGCCCACCCGCCCACGGAGTCCGCACCTTGGGGGGACGCGGCGCCCACGCTTCGACGGGCTCCGGAGGCGCCTTTGCCCACCCCCGGCGCGCAGCCCGGTTGAGCGCAAGCGAAATTCGGGGTCGGCCTGGTCACTTGATAGGGCGGTCACCGGATTTTGCGGAGCGCATCGTCCAGATCGGCCGAAGGTCTGGTCCGGCTCAGTCCGGGCCAAGTCTCCGAATTTCTCGGTGCGGCGCCCGCGCCGGGCGTGTGTAACGCGCCGCAAATGCATATATAGTTCGCATTGCCGGTGAACATGTAAGCCTATGCCAGCACCTAGCGTGCGGCCCGGATTGGCGAAATGCTTGTGGCCGCGAGAGTCTGAATTCCGCTTGTGCGTTCTGTTGGGGTCGGATCGGCATGATTGAAGCCATCGACCGGGGCGCCGGTTCCAACAGGTCTTCCGGCGCGAGATCGCTGATCGCGCTGCGCGGCGTCAGCCGAATTCATGACGGCGGCGCGATCGCGGCGCTCAGAAATGTCGACCTGCAGATCAGAGAGGGCGATTGCGTCGCCGTGGTGGGCGCGAGCGGCAGCGGCAAGAGCAGTCTGATCAATATCCTATGCGGCATCGACTATCCGACCTCCGGACATGTCGTGTGGGAGGGGCGGCCGATCCGCAAGAAAAGCGATTGGGTGTGGTTACGGCGTTTGCGCATCGGCGTCGTGTTCCAGGAATTCAACCTCATTCCGACGCTGACGGCGCTGGAAAACGTCGAGCTCGCCCTCCTTGGCCGCGGCATGTCCGCCAAACATCGTTATACCCGTGCCGGGATGGTGCTCGGCCGCGTCGGCTTGGATCATCGTCCGCACCACCTGGTCACCAGGCTGTCGGGCGGCGAGCGGCAGCGCGTGGCGATCGCGCGCGCCATCGTCAGTGAACCGAAGCTGCTGCTTGCCGACGAGCCGACCGGAAATCTCGACAGCATCAGCGCCGTTAAGATCGCCGATCTCCTGTTCCACCTGCACGAGATGACCGGCATGACCCTCGTTCTGGTGACGCACGACGATGCGCTCGCAGCCCGCTGCAGCCGACAGATAAGGCTTCGTGACGGCGCGGTTGTGGATGATACGCTGCAGGCGTTGCTCTCCGGGACGGTCGCCCCGCGGTCCAAGATATGAACCTTGTCAGCCTTGCACTGCGCAATCTCAAACGACGGCCTGTCCGCACCTTCCTGTCGGTCGTCGGCATCGGGCTCGCGGTCGGCGGTGCGCTTGCGCTCATGAGCTTGTCGCGCAGCATTGCGGACAGCGCCCGCGAAGGCATTGCCGAGATCGGCGGCGACCTCATCGTGATGCAGAGAGGCACATCCGACATTTTTGGCGGCTTCATTCCGGAAGCGACCGTCGGACGCATTGCCGCAATCTCCGGCGTTGCGCGGCTATCGGGCATGCTTGTCGCGTTCGCCCCGAGCGGCGTCGCCGGCAATGTTCTCGCTTTTGGCTGGCCCGATACGAGCTACCTGTGGAAAAAGATTCCGTTGCGCGAAGGCCGCGTTCCGGCAACCGGCGAACGCCACGCAGCGGTGATCGGCGACGCCGCGGCGGCGTCAATGGGACGCAAGCTCAATGACGAGCTTGAGCTTTTTGGCGGGACCTTCCGTGTCGTCGGCATTGCGGGTTATGCGTCGACCGTCAATCGCGGCTTGGTCCTTGTGCCGCTTGCGGATCTGCAGGAGGCGACCTACCGGCCGCGCCAGGTCACCATCGCCACAGTCACCATCGAAAATGCCGCGGATCGCAGCGAACTCGCGCGCGTTCGTGAGGACATCGAGGCCCTGGGCGACGTCATCGCCGCCGCCCCCGATGAAGTTCTCGATCACGATCGCAATTTTGCAGCCCTTGACGCGCTGTCGCGCGCTGTGGCGATCATCGCGGTGGCGGTGAGTGCGCTCAACGTGCTCACCGCATTGGTGCTGGCAACGCAGGAGCGCACGCGCGAGATCGGCATTTTTGTAGCGATCGGGTGGAGCAATGGTCGCATCATGAAATCAATCGTGATCGAAGGCTTAGTGATGTGTGCGATCGGCTGCGGCCTTGGCGTGCTCATGAGCTTCCTCGCGGAATACGCGTTTCCCCGCATACCGGCGATCGGCAATCTCATCTCGTTCAAGCCCGGTGTCGGACTGATCGCGCCGGTCGTGGGCGCGGCCTTCGTGCTTTGTGTCCTCGGGGCTCTGCTGCCGGCGTGGCGGGCGGTGCGGATGCTCCCCGCCGAGGCGTTGCGTCGGATGTAACATTCTCGATGGCCACGTCATTCGGCGCTTCGCGCTTCGATGATCTTGATGAGATCACGCAGGACGAAGCGGGATTGGACGAGGCGCAAGCCGGCTTCGGGAACATGCTCTTCGGTCCTGCGGTCGAACCCTGCGCCGTAGGCCCAGCGGACCCAGGGCTCCCACAGCCTGGTCACTGCGCGGCGAAGCGCAGCCCGCGGCCGGGTGTATTCCAGAAGCCGAATGACGCCGCCCGGCTTTGTCACGCGTTTGAGTTCGCGTAAGGCAGGCGCTTGCAGTTCGTCCGGAAGCACACAGAACAAAAACGTTGCGACAGCCGCATCGAAATGGCGGTCCGGCAGGGCGATGCGGGTCACATCCATTTCGACCAGATCGATTGCCGCGGCCGACGAACGGCGCCTGCGGGCGGCGCGGGCCAGCATCGCCGGGCTGAGATCGATGCCGACGATCCTGGCGCCGGCCGGATAGAAAGGAAAGTTCCGTCCCGTGCCCACGCCGGCATCGAGTATCAGCCCCGAAAGTCCGGCAAAGAGCTGCGGCCTGATCTTGCGGTAGCGGCCATATTCGAATGGGAGATCGAGCAGGTCGTAGAACGGCGCAATCCGCTGATAGCGCGCGAAATTCGAGATCTCAAAGGCCGTCATGCGCATCGTTCAAACGGTTCCGCGAGGCGACAGCGCAAGCCGCGTCGGCGCCGTCGCCTTGGCTGCGCCAGCGAGAAAAAATGACAAATTCATCATCATTCATTGGCCTGGGATGACAGCACTTGCAGTTGCGACGCGCAACTGGACAGCCGGCCTGCGTGTGACGCGAAGCGGTTGAAACGCGCTGCCGGAATGAGATTTGAGTTTTTTCGCCCACTGTGGCATCGAATCTGGTAGCCCTGCCGAGCCTGCCCCGCCCCGCGGGGAGGCTCGGGCGGGCGATGGAGACGGCCGGATGAAGACGTGGATGGGGGTCGCGGCGCTGCTCGTCGCCATGACGACGACGGGTGCGGCGGCTGACAGGCGGCTCGAGCCGCAGCATTCGCCAGCAGTCGCGCAGTTTTCCTATAGCTGGGCCGCGACGCCGCTGCTGCCGCGCCGGCTTCAAAATCATTGCGGCTACGTCAATGGCCACTTCATTTGCGCCGACCGCTGCGGCGTCGACTATCAGGTCTATTACTGCCCGAATACTGCGAGCGGCTGCTGTCACATTGGGCTCGGATACTGCGACAGCGCCGGAAGGCTGCGCTGCGGACCCGCCTGGTTCTGAGCAGGCCCCCCGGCGCCGCGTCCCTCGCCGCCACCGCTGTGTCATGGTTTGACAATTGCGCGCTGCGCCGATCGTCTCGTCGCGCGGACGGGCGACAATCGTGCACACCGGGAGGCTGCGCCGCGGCGCAGCGACAGAAGATATCCGGCGAGTGCATCGAAAGGTTTCAGGACGCAACTGGCGGAACTCCGGCCATGCGCCTTCGTTTCACGGAATTTCGTCCGGGTTTATTCGTCCGGGTTTAATCGACACGTCGAGCAGCAGCGGTTGAGCAGCGAAATAACGCTGGCGAGCCTCCCGCGTTCCGTTCCCTTCGCCGGGGGCCGGGCGTCAACGAATCGGCATTGTCTTTGAGGGGACGAAAGACGCCTGCTGGGCTGATTTGGTGTTCGCGGTTGCGTTTACAGAAATTGCCTTATTCGCGGAACGTTTGGGTGGCGAAAGCCTTGACAACGCGCGGAGCAATGCGAGTTCAGCACGAGAATGGAAACGGTGTTCGTCAAAATTCTCGCGGCGGCGCTGGCGTTCAGCCAAGTGGCGGTTACCCCGCAAGCGGTGAAGACGCAGTTCAGTCGCGATTACGATCAGCGGGAGGTCGCGCAGCTGCTGCAGGCCGGCTGCAGGCATATGATGGACGCCTTTGCGATTGAAAATATCAACATCGACGACCTCATTGAGACCGCGATGAACGATCCGCAGGCGGCCGGCGGTGAGAGCAGAGAGTTCCGCGGCATCAATTTCGGCGACTTGCACGCGGCGTATCGGCAGTTTTGCAAGCGCGAGGAGGCCGCGAAGCCCGCGGTCGATCTCGGCGACGTGATCGACTTCTATAATAAAGCCGCGAGCAATCTTCCGGACCACCATAAGCTCGCCGGCCTCAGGCTTCCCGGCGTGAGTGTCGTGCTCGACGGCAATGGCCGCTATTTCGCTGAAATGTTTGCCGACAGGCACCGCAGCAGCTGGATTGCACTTGATAAAATCCCGGTCCATGTCCGCAATGCATTCATTGCGGCGGAGGACAAGCGCTTCTACCAGCATAAGGGCGTCGACGAACGGGGCCTGGTTCGCGCGTTCCTCAACAACATCACTCAGCCGGGCCGCCGCGAGGGCGGTTCGACGATAACCCAGCAGCTCGTCAAGAACTTGCTGGTGGGCGAAGATCGAACTTACGAGCGCAAAATTCGCGAGACGATCATCGCGGCGCGGGTTGAGTCAACTCTTAGTAAAGACCAGATCCTGGAACTTTACCTCAACTCCGTCTATCTCGGCCGCGGCTCCTGGGGGATCGAACGCGCAGCGCGGAGTTATTTCAACAAGTCGGCGAGCGAGCTCACGCTGCAGGAAGGCGCATTGCTCGCCGGCCTGACCAAGGGGCCGAACCGTTTCAGTCCGGACCGGCAGCCGGCGCGCGCGCAGACTCGGCTCGCTTACGTTTTGGACCGCATGCAGGAAGACGGGATGTTGAGCGCGGCAGAAACCAGCAAGCTGCATAGCCGGCAGGGGCTGCCGTCGCTCCCGGCCATGACGATGGCGCCCGCTCAGCGGCCGCGACGCGATATCGGCTTTCATTTCATAGACGAAGTCGCGCGCGAAGCAAGATCGGTGGCGGGCATCAGCGATGTCGCAAGCGATTCCTACACGATACGCTCCACAATCAATCCGCAGTTGCAACGCGCTGTCGAAGAGGCCCTGCAGGAGGGACTGTTTCAATACGAGCGCGACGCCGGCCGCCTGGAATTCCAGGGCGCAGAGGCGAACCTCTCCCAGGCAATCGCGCGAATCGAAGCAGACAAGAAGCCCAACGAAAAACGGCCCTCGTGGCAGCTGGCGCTTATAAGCGCACGCCTCCCGCTCTATGACGTCCACTGGCCGCCAGCCGTCGTGGTCGCCACACCCGCCGGCAAGAAGGGGGCTTGGCAGGTCGGACTTGCGGACGGACGCATCGTGCCGCTTGCGCTCGATTCGCAGGCACAAAACAAAATCAAGCTTTACGACGTAGTCCTCCTGCATCTCTCAGGAGGCAAGGGCAAAGCGGGGCGGGCGCAATTGCGGATGCGCCCGGCCGTGCAAGGAGCGGTCGTCGCCTTGGAGAACAAGACGGGTCGTATCCTCGCGATGGCCGGGGGGTTTTCCTATCCGCTCAGCCAGCTCAACCGCACGACGCAGGCGGCGCGGCAGCCGGGCTCGGCGATCAAACCACTCACTTACCTTGCAGCGCTCGGTAAGGGCCTCCAGCCCGACACGCTCGTCAGCGACGATGAAATCACGCTCCGCCCCATCGGGTGGCGGGCGCGGAAAGGACGCGAGCAGGAGTACTGGTCGCCCAAGAATTACGGCGGCGGAGGCGGCGGCATTTTGACCTTGCGGGCAGCGCTGGAAAACTCACGCAATCGCGCAACCGTGCACCTGCTTGAGGGGGGAATCGAGCGCGATCCGGAGGCCAGTCTCAACCGAATTTGCGATCTGGCGGTCGAAGCGCAAATCTATCGTGAATGCCAGCGAGTCTATCCGGTTGTGCTGGGGGCCCAGCCCGTGCGTCCGATTGATCTTGCTGCCTTCTTCGCCGCGATCGCCAATGAGGGACGGCGACCTTCGCCCTATACTGTGGAGTCTGTTGACCGCAATGGTCAGAATATCTATCGGCACCAGCCGACGCCGGTTGTGATCAAATCCGTTGACCCGGCGGCTTTCTATCAGTTGAAGACCATGCTCCAGGGCGTTTTGGCCCGCGGCACCGCGCGCTCCATTGCGAGGCTTGCCCCGTATGTCGCCGGCAAGACCGGCACATCCGAGGATGAGAACGATGTCTGGTTCGTCGGCTTCACCAACGATGTGACGGTGGCGGTTTGGGTGGGCTATGACAATGCGGGCGGGCGGCGCCGTACGCTGGGCAGCGGCGTGACCGGGGGCAGCGTAGCGGTGCCGATCTTCGACCCGATAATTCAGGCTGCGTGGGCCTATGCGGCGCGCAAGCAGGTGCTCGCTCCGCCCTCCGCCGAGGCGAGCCGGCAGCTCTCTTGCACCTCGATCGGTCTCGAACCCCAGGAGGGGCGCCGGCGATCGAGGAGTGCCGCCACCGAGTGCTTCCGATTGGATAGAGGAGGCCGAATCATCGATAGTCGATATCGACTGGTCTCTCACGAGAATGACACGCAAGAACGCGACGACATGGCGATGCGCAGGGGGTACGGGCGCGCCTATGGGTTTGAAAATCAACCCAGCTGGCCTTGGAACGGTCCTTGGCAGGGCGCGCCGCAGTGGCGCTGGCGCTCGGATAATGAGTGGCATGGGCGCCAGCACGTGCGAGCGTTTCAAGCACCGCGGCATTTCAATTTCAGGTACTACCGGCGCCGTTGATTGATCTGCACGATTTGTCGCTGGGCCGCACCACCGAAAGGCCGGCCCGCCGCGCTAAGGACAGCAGCAACATGAAGTGAATCTTTTCTCGACAGCGCCAAACCGGCGAACGTGAAGCAACGGCATGACGCCGTTATCTCCCTTATGGCTGCGCCGGCACTCTCACCGCCAATCCTCCGAAGACCGGCGGTCCAAAATTCCCTGAGAACAGGGAAAATAACAGGGAATTTCGAAAATCTGAGGCTATTCCGATGCTCTTACTTATCTCCTGATAACCATGATAACTGAACCCATTATTATATGCCCCATCTGAGTTTTGTCAACTTTAGGTTGTTTTGGCGCTCAAGACGAACCAATGAAGTGAAGCAGTTATTGGTGTGGCTATCCTAAGCCATTCTGGCGCCTTCCTCATAAAGCTCAATCATATTGCCATCTGGATCAAAGACATAAATCGTCAGTCCGTAAATTCCGTCATGCAGATCGCGGTCGAACTTCACACCGGCGGACTTGAGGCGGGCAGCGATCGCCGCAACGTCCTTCGCCTTGAACGCAATGTGGTCAATCTGCGGCGAGCCGTTCGGCCCGCCTGCGGTAAGCGCCAATCCTTGCTCGAAGGGCACGAACGGCCGTCCGTCGGCAAGCGGTTTCGCGGGCCGGACCTTGAACCCCAACAGGTCCACATAGAAGCGCTCTGACCGATTTAGGTCGGCAACCTTCAAGAGCATATGGGCGAACCCGGTCGCCCGCGCGTCGCCGTTCGTGCCTATGCTAGTCGTTCCTGTCATCGCCCATCACTCCGGCGAGGCCCCAGTTTTCCTTCGGCACCTCCTGAATAATCACATGCAGGTGCGTCGGCTTTGCGCCGGCATGCTCCACCATCGCATCCGTGATCGCGCGGACGAGCGCCTTCTTCTGCATCGGCGTTCGCCCGGTCCACATCTGTACCGTCACCACAGGCATATCACGATTCCTCCAGCAATATCTTCTCGATCCGTTCGCGAATGCCGCCCCATTGGCTCGCGCCGACCGTCACCGGCGCGCGGCTGCCCAATCCGCGGCCCCAGATCGCCTTCAGCCCGAGCCGCTTTGCGCAATCCAAGTCAACGCCGCCCGGCGGCGCTGCCAGGTCCACAATGAGCGCCGATCCCTTGAGCCGCGATAACACGTTCTCGCCGACGACGCGGGCCGGAACCGTCGAGAACAGCAGGTCAAGGCGAGACGCCAGAGCGTGCAGTTCTTCGAAGCTGTGCGGCGCCGCCCCGGCGACGAACGCCGCCGCGCGCTGTTCCGGATTTCTTGCGACGACGGCGGTGCGGGCGCCGAGCGCGACGAGATAGCGCGTCAGCACGGCGCCAATCGTGCCTTGTCCGACCACGCAGGCGTTTGCGCCATGTATGGTGATGTCGGTGTTTTCGATGACGATCCTCAAAAGACCTTCAATGATTGCGGGCGTGCGCTGGAGCATCAAGCTTCGGTCCCACTCATATTCATGCAGCGTAATCGACAACGCATCCGCATGCATTTTGAGGTTTTTGTCGGCCCACCCAAGAATGATGTGCGCGCGCGGCGCCATTCGGGACAGCAGCGCCCGATCGGGGATAATGGGCATTGGAGCGGCCGGCGCAAACAGCGCCCCCGTCGCCGATATGCCGGGGATTGGAAACAGGGCAAACTTCGCATCATCGAGCACGGCGGCCGGATCGCTCAGGTACTTGACGCCGGGGATGCCGCCGTCCGGCCATGGAAAGCCATGCGCCCGCACATCGGCGCCGGTCGCAGCAGCGCGGCGAGCAATTTCCTGCTCGCGCCTGTCGCCGCCGAGCATCCCGATGCGCAGGCTCTTCCAGTCAATCATCGGTGCCTCAGCCGCCATTGTCTTGCGCTCCAACAAGTCTCAACAGACCGCGGCGATCGAGATCTGCGATGCCCATCCGCTCCGCGGTCCGGCCGGCGGACGCCGGATCGAAGCCCAGCAGCACCTGTCCAATCTGCAGCAGCGACTTTGCGAGGGGAACGTCAACCCCGCCGATCTTTGCGAGAACCGTCAAGGGCAGGAGCCCGTAGCAGAAGTCCTCTTGATAATAGCGGTGTTGCAGGGAATCCGGCGCCTTGATCCGCCGGTTGGCCTCGCCGGAGGAAATCGCCGAAGCGAAATCATCGAGGTCAGGCGTCGCTTCTTCCACGGTGCCGATGGCGCGCATTTCTGCCGTTAAGGCCGGCAATTCGTGATTGAAGGCGCTGGCAACGGCCCGCCGCTCGTCATCCAATGCGCGCATCACGCGGGCGACGCCTTGCGTCATGCCCTGGACATAGAAAGTGAAATCGCCGCCGGTCGCTTCCACCCAGGCGGCGCCGAGAACAGCGCCCGGGATGTGCAGGACCATGTTCACGTTGGCGAGGTCGCAGGCCAACACGTCGGAAACCGGCGTGGCGGCGCGAAAGAGCCGCCTGGCCAGCTCTGCCGCCTTCTCGCCGCCGGGCATCGCGGCGAGCCGGACGCTCTTTGCCCTGCCCGTAATAGTCACGCGCGCCGGAGCATACTTGCGCGCCACGCAGGTGAGCGTGGAAAATTCGGCGATCGGCGGCGGCTCACGGTCGTTCGCGATGAACGTTTGCCGAACTTCCAATGCTCCGCCGGTGTGCCCGGGATTGAGCACGATCGGCGCTCTCGATTCGCTTCGTGCCAGCGCGCATGCGATTTCTTCGTGCGCCTGGGTCGGCGCGCAGATCAGGACCAGGTCCGCTCCGTCGGCCGCCTCGGCCAGATCGCACGTCATCAAGCTGGGCTTTGCGAGACCGGTCCCGATGACGCCGTCGAAGGCGACGCCGCCTTGTTCCCGAAAGGGGGCGAGCGTCTCTTGAGAGCGGCTCCAGAACCTCACTTCGTGCCCAGCCGATACGAGCTCGGCAACGGCGGCCGCGCCTCCCGCACCCCCGCCGACAACCGCAATTTTCACTCGACCCTCAGATTAAGCTTTCGCACCAGCGCGCCCCACTTGGTCTCCTCGGTGTCGATATCGGCGGCATAATCCGCCGGCGTGCCCGGCAACGGCGCCGCGCCTTCAGCGGCGAGCCGCGCTCGCACGTCGTCTGCCGCAAGCGCCTCTCTGAGCGCCGCGTTCAACTGATCGATGATGCCGCGCGGGGTCCCGGGCGGGGCCAACAGCCCGTAGTGAATGACCGCGGAAAAACCGGGCAGACCGGCTTGTGCAATCGTCGGCACCTGGGGGAGCAGTTCGGAGCGCGCTGCGCTCGTCACCGCGAGCGCCTTCAGCGTTCCGGCGCGCACATGCTCCAGCACCGGCAGGATCGAAAGAAACATCATCGCTACGTGCCCGCCGAGCAGATCGGTCATCGCCGGACCATTGCCCTTGTAGGGGATGCGCGTGAAGTCGATTCCGGCAGTGCTGGCGAACAGCTCGGTGGTGATGTGCCCGACCGTACCGGGCACGAACGCATAGTCGATCCTGCCGGGCCGCGCCTTGGCGAACGCGATTAATTCCGCAACCGAGCGGACCGGAAACGTGGGATGCACGACCAGCACGCTTGGCAGTCCGGCGATCAGGCCGATGGGAGCAAAATCCCGGCGCGGATCGTATCCCGGATTGACATAGAGGCTTGGATTGATAGCGAGCGTTCCCGTATAGGCAAGCAGGATGGTGTAGCCGTCTGCTGCGCTGCGGGCGACCGCGCGCGTCGCAATGGTGCCGCCGGCGCCGCCCCGATTTTCCACTACGATCTGCTGGCCCAGCGATTTGCTCATCTTGTCCGCCACCATGCGCCCCAGCGCATCGTTGCCGCCGCCGGGCGGAAACGGGATCACCAGGGTCACCGGCCGGGCAGGGTAAGCCTGTGCAGCGGTGAAGCGCGGCGCAAGCGACGAGGCCAGCGCGCCGGCGGCGAGACTCATGAACGTGCGCCGTCTCATCATGCTCCGGGTCCCATCACAGCCAACGAACCTTGGCTTCACAGGCATTCTCGAATTCCGCGATGCGGTCGCGGTAGCCGAGCGTAAACGAAATATCGTCCGCGCCGGCCAGCAGGCATTCCTTCCGGAACGGGTCGATTTCAAAGCGGTCGACCGCGCGATCCGGTCCCGTCAGCGTCTGCGCCTCGAGATCGATGGCGATGCTGCTTCCGGGCGACTGCTCCAACAGGGCGCGGAGCGCGGCCACCCGCTCGGCCGGCAGCGCCACCGGCAACAAGCCGTTCTGGAAGCTGTTGTTGAAAAAGATGTCGCCGAAGCTCGGCGCCACCACCGCGCGGATGCCGTAATCATAGAGCGCCCAGACGGCATGCTCGCGCGATGAGCCGCAACCGAAATTGCGACCGGCGACCAGGATGCGCGCATTCCGATAGACGTCGCGGTTGAGCACGAAATCCGGCTTCGGCGCGCCGCCATCCCCGAAACGCAGGTCGTGGAACAACAGATGCCCGAAGCCGTCGCTGCGCTTGCGCCACAGGAAACGCGCCGGGATGATCTGGTCGGTGTCGACGTTCGGCATGCCGATCGGCGCCGCCGAAGCGTCAAGGCGACGAAAAGGTTGCATCACGGCCTCATCGGGAATTGACGGACATCGGCAAGCTTGCCCGTGACGGCGGCGGCCGCGGCCATTGCGGGGCTCATCAGATGGGTACGGGCGCCCTTGCCCTGGCGGCCGACGAAGTTGCGGTTCGAGGTTGAGGCGCAGCGTTCGCCGGGCGCGACGAGGTCGCCGTTCATGCCGACGCACATCGAGCATCCGGATTCGCGCCATTCGAAGCCGGCGCGCTTGAAGATGGCATCGAGGCCTTCGGCCTCGGCCTGCGCCTTCACCAGGCCCGAGCCCGGCACCGCCATGGCCGGAACGACGGCGCGGCGGCCGTCGAGCACCTTCGCGGCGGCGCGAAGATCTTCGATCCGGCTGTTGGTGCAGGAGCCTATGAACACCCGGTCGATGGCGATCTCCGTGAGCGGCGTGCCGGGCCGGAGGTCCATATAGGCCAATGCGCGCTCGATGCTGTCGCGCCGCGCCGCATCTCCCGCGCTTGCGGGGTCGGGAACGCGCGCGGTGATCGGCGCCGCCGTCTCAGGGCTCGTCCCCCAGGTTACCATCGGGGCGATCTCCGCCGCATCGAGATGCACCTCGCGATCGAATCGCGCATCGGCGTCGGAGGCGAGCGAGGCCCAATGGGCCAACGCCGCGTCCCAGTCGGCGCCCTTCGGGGCGTAGGGGCGGCCGTGAAGATACGCGAAAGTGGTGTCGTCTGGCGCCACCATTCCGGCGCGCGCGCCGGCTTCGATCGACATGTTGCAGATCGTCAGCCGCGCTTCGATGCCCATGGCGCGGATCGCCGAGCCTGCATACTCGATGACGTGTCCGACGCCGCCCGCAGCGCCGATTTGCGCGATGATGGCGAGGATCACGTCCTTGGCGTGGACGCCCTGTGCGAGCGTGCCGTCGATCACGATCCGCATATTCCTGGGCTTGCGCTGCCACAGGGTCTGGGTTGCCAGCACGTGACCGACCTCGGAGGCGCCGATGCCGAAAGCGAGCGCGCCGAGCGCGCCGTGGGTCGCGGTATGACTATCGCCGCAGACGATGATCATGCCGGGTTGGCTGAGCCCCTGCTCCGGGCCAATGACATGCACGATGCCCTGCCGCCGGTCGCTGAGGCCGAACAAGGTCAGGCCTGCTGCTTTTGCATTCGCCTCCAGTTCCTCGACGACGCCGCGGCGGTGCGGCTCATTGATGGAAGCAAGATCGTGGCTCAGCGTTGAGACATAATGGTCCGGCGTCGCAAAGGTCCGGTCCGGCCGCCGCACCGCGAGGCCCCTCTCTTTGAGCATGCGAAAGGCATTGCCCGAACCGTCGTGGACGAAATGGCGATCGACATAGAGGAGCGTGGCGCCGTCCGGGCGAACCAGAATGGCGTGAGACGACCAGATCTTGTCGAACAACGTTGACGGCCCGGACACTCCTCGCCTCCTGCTCGGCTCAGCAATTGCGCACAGGCGCGGTCTATTGTGCTCCCTCCCCCTTGTGGGGCGGGGATGGGGGGTTCGGGCGCGTTGGCTCCGAAATCGCCCATGGGCACGAGCCCCACCCCCGACCCCTGCTCCCAAGGCGGAGGGGAAAAAGGATCCGCGGCGCCCTATACATTCGCCCTGACCTATTCCGCTGCCTCAACGGAGCGCGCCGCGGCGCCGAAGCGGTCGCTGACCGCATCCCATTCGTCGGCCCCGACGCGCCGGAACGCCTCCCGCACGGTCATGCTCTGCATCGGAACCGGATGCCGGCCGGTGCGGCGCAGTTCCGAGAGCGTCGCGTCGCAAACGCCAATGACGGCCTTGAACAGCATGCCGGGCACGATCGCCAGCCGATAGCCCATGCGTTCGGCGTCATCGAACGACACCTCCGGAGTCTTGCCGCGCCAAACCACATTGAGCAGACATGGACCGTTCACGAGGCGCGGCACGGCTGCGACCTCTTCCAAGGTCTGCGGCGCCTCAACGAACGCCATGTCAGCGCCGGCCGCAAGCGCCGCATTGGCGCGACGAACCGCTTCATCGAAGCCGAGCGCCGCGCGGCTGTCGGTGCGCGCGATGATGAGGAAATCCCGATCGCGTTTCGCCGCCACCGCCGCCTTGATTTTCGCCAGATACGCGTCGAGGGGTACGACGACCTTATTGTCGAGATGGCCGCATTTTTTCGGGAAATCCTGATCCTCAATGTGCAGCCCTGCCACGCCCCGCCGTTCGTATTCGCGTACCGTCCGCGTGGCGTTGAGCTCGTTGCCATAACCGGTATCTGCGTCGGCAATGACCGGCACATCGACGGCCGCGGCGATGCGGCCGGCGTTGTCGGCCATCTCGGACATAGTGAGGAGGCCATAGTCCGGATAACCAAGCGTCGCTGCAGTGCCGGCGCCGGTCATGTAGACAGCGCTGAAGCCGGCCTGCGCAATCGAGCGAGCCGTTATGCAATCATAGGCGCCCGGCGCGATGATCAGACCGCTGCGCTGCAGCAGGTCGCGAAATTGGCGTGCCCGGCTCATGATTTGCTCCATATCGCCGCTCGCCGCAAAGGATAGCGGAATTCCGCTGCCGCTCAAATCGCTGGCGCTCACGTGCCGGCGGCGCCGCATCGGGGCGCTAGCTGTTGCGGGATCCTGTCGATCGCGCTGGTCTGGATTGGCGTGGTGCTGGTAATGTTCACGCTGGAGCAGTCGACGTTCAAGCCCTGCGTGACCTAGTTCAGCGATTCCATGAAACCTATCAATTGGAGACCTCAACTTGGGCCGGTAAACGCGGCCTTCCGGGCGGGCTCCATATGCTTCGAACTTAGGAAACGCTCAACTAGATGGTTTCTGGTCCTTAGGTCCGCTTGGCGGTGTGGGCGATGGCAGCACGCCCTTTTCTCTCAGAAGATCGAAATATTGCTCTTTCGTCATCGTGCATCTGGCAAGAGCAACGACGTTCGCTTCGTTCATTTTTAGATCACCATTGGCACCGCACAGATGGCCATGTCCGGAGTTCGGGCCATGACGAATCCCAAATGTCAAAACGAGACGACCATCCATCCGCAGGGTCGCCCTGGCGTGCTTGCCAGCCCTCTGAACTTCTGCACCGATTTTTTCAGCAATCTTGTAGGCGTCATCTCGCTCTATGCGGCTTCTTGCCAATGTACTGCTCCAACACACGGAGCTGTCTCTGTGGCAACGGACCGAGTTGATCCTCCCCCTTGAACAGCTCGTAAAGCTCCACGATTGAAGACTTCAGCCATGCCAAGGCTTCTTCCGGCGTGTCCCCTGATCTCGACAATTCTGCCTCTGCAAACGTAGCAATATATTCGTCATCCGCTTTCTCCTTGAGGCCAACAAATATCGGCTGCCGGAGTTGATAGTCTGCGGAATCTAAAGTGAGGAGCACGAGCCAAGCATAGGGCCCACTGTCAGAATTATAGCTATTAAAGGTCGCGTAGGTCACCACGTTTGGGGAACCAACGTCATTGGTGTCGTAATGAAGCGTGCCGGGCCATTGTGGAACCGGGCTGCTGACCTTAGATGACGTTCCTACAAGGTTCATTTTGGTGCTTTGCGCCTAGGTTTGACGGTTCCTGGCCTCATCAACCTCGCCGGGGAGGCTGTTTCCGTGATGTTCGTTAGCGTCAAAATATACAATGGCTTCCCATCTACGCCGTACTGATCGATTGCCCGCTTGATGTCAACAATAGCTGGTTTGACCCTTAGAACGGTGCCATCGTCTAGAGTATATTCACTGATGCCCTCTTTGACGTTTGTGATCCGTCTTTGTTCTAATTGGCCCGTGATTGGTGGGACTCCAAACTGTGGTGACGGCACAAACGGCATGCCCACTGCGGTCGGTTGCACAGGTTGCACCTTTGGTTTTTTCGTCACGTTCGCCCCCGTGTTACGGTCGCTGTGTCAAAATGCACATCCTGTAGAACGCGGAGCGCCCCGCTGTGGCCGTCTTTGACACAGCCAAGCCTCTCTTCACCGCCGCCATGTCGGGCTGGAGTGTTCAGCACTTTGTCGGACATCAAACTCGATATAATATATCATATTTTCTGTATTTGGGTAGCTACGTCGATGATGCCATCCGATGCGTTTCGTTCAAGCTGCATGATCGCAGCCGTGTTGCTCGCCGTCTCGGCGCCGAGCGGCCTTACCTGGAGCCAAAGCCGGGCACAAACCACAGCCGGCACCGCACGGCCGATCCGGCCGCCCGAACCCGCTGCGGAGGCGGGCGCATTCAGGCATCTGCGCGTACTCCAGGACATCGCGTCTGCGAATGAGGGCAACCGCGCCGCCGGAACGCCGGGCTATGATCGCTCAGCCGAGTACGTATCGGAGCAGCTCGCGAAGGCCGGCTATCAGGTTCGCTTTGAGGAGTTTGAATTTCCGTTTTTCCAGGAGCGGTCGCCACCCGTCCTGGCCGTGCACGCGGCGGACGGCTCGCAGCAGCCGGCATCGGCCGGCGCGGTTCGCACGCTCGCCAACTCCGGCGCCGGCGACGTCACCGCGCGGCTGAGCGCCGTGAATCTCAAGCTTGATGCAGAGCCGCCGGCCGCGTCGGCGAGCGGGTGCGAGGCAGGCGACTTTAAGGATTTCGAGCGCGGCGCGGTCGCGCTGATCCGACGCGGGACCTGCCAGTTCCAGACCAAGGTCGAGAACGCCGTCGCAGCCGGCGCTGTCGGCGTCATCATCATGAATGAAGGGACCGACGGCCGCAAAGACGCCTTCTCGGGTCAGTTGAGCAAGCTCGTCCCGGTTCCGGTGATCGGCATCCCGTACGCGTTCGGCCGCACCCTTGGGGCAGACGCGCAGACCGGCAGCATCACTGTCCATCTCGCCGTCGACGCGGTTGCCGGAAAGCGGCCCTCGCGCAACGTCATCGCTGAAACCGCGGGCGGGGGCGACGGCCCGTTAATCGTGGTCGGCGCACATCTTGACAGCGTCCTGGAGGGCCCCGGCATCAACGACAATGGCAGCGGCACGGCCGCGGTGCTCGAAGCGGCACTGCAACTCGCCCCCGAGCTCGCTCAAGGGCGCCGTCACGTGCGCTTCGCGTTCTGGGGCGCAGAGGAGCGCGGCCTCATCGGATCGCGGCGCCACGTCGACGCCTTGTCCGAGGAGGAGCGGCGGCGCATCGCGGTCTACATCAATCTCGACATGGTCGGCTCCCCGAATTTCACGCGCTACGTCCAGGGCCCGGCAACCACGGACGACGGGCCGGCCGCTCTCGCGCGGCGCGAACTGGCGGCTGAATTCCGCGAACACGGCTTGAACATCGAGGAGCGCACCGGAACACGATTTGGCAGCGACGACTCCTCGTTTTCGCAGAAGGGCATTCCCACGGTGGGGCTCTACACCGGCGCGGGCGGTATGAAGTCGGAGAAGCAGGCAAGCCTGTTCGGAGGGACGGCGGGCCGGCCCTTTGATCCGTGCTATCACCAGGCCTGCGATGCGATCGACAACATCGATCGCGGCGTTCTCGAACAGAATGCCCGGGCCCTTGTGCGTACGCTCAAAGCGGTTACGACCCTTCCCGGCGGCCCTGAGCGCCGCAATGCGCTGTAGGAAGGCCGTGGGGTGTTGAGCGCACGAAACCCATCGTAAGGGGCTTTTTTCGCAGGGGTGGCACTCTTCGACAAGCTCTACACGGCCACCGCTAATGCTTCGCGGCCCATTCTGCGCTGCGCCGGGCGAACGCGTCCTCCCAATTTTTGCCCTCAAACAGGCGCCGCGGCCGCATCGTCTCCGGATCGTAATTGTCGAGGCAACGCGCATTGACGCTGTAGTTCTCGGGATCAGAGCGTGGGCGATAAAACGGATGCATCCCGCAATATCGGCAGAATGTGTGCTTCGCCACGCCGGTGTTGAACGTGTAGGTGCTCAACGCGTCGGCGCCGCTCAAAATCTCAAGCCGTTCAGACGCCACCGGCAGGTGGAGGATGCCCTTCTTGGTGCAGATTGAGCAGTTGCATTCGCCAATGATGCTCTCGTCGAGGTCGACCTGGATGCGAAAACGCACGCGCCCGCAATGACAACCGCCCTCATAACTTTGGAGCATGATTTGCCTCTTTCGCGCGACGGCCGTCCGACCGCTTCACCGCCCCGCGCCTTTTAGAAAATCCTGATAAGCCGCCGCAATCCCATCGCGCAATTCCGTCCGCGCCGTCCACCCCAATTTCGTCAACCGGCTCACATCGAGCAATTTTTGCGGCGCGCCGTCCGGGCGGGAAGCGTCGAAGACGATGTCGCCCGCATAGCCCACGACGTCGGCGGCGAGTCTCGCAAAATCCGCGATCGTGATATCGCGGCCGGTGCCGACATTGAGGATGCGGCCGTCGGAATAGTTCTTCAACGCAAACACGCAGGCATCGGCGAGATCGTCTACCGCGAGAAATTCGCGCCGCGGCCGGCCGGTGCCCCAGACCGTAACCGAGGGGGCGTTGGCAAGCTTCGCCTCGTGGAAGCGGCGGATCAGCGCCGCGGGCACGTGGCTGTGCTCGGGATGGTAGTTGTCGCCGGGGCCATAGAGGTTGGTCGGCATAAGCGAAATGAAATCGGCGCCATGCTGCCGGCGATAGGCCTCGACGAGCTTGACGCCGGCGATCTTGGCGACCGCATACCATTCGTTGGTCGGCTCGAGCGGGCCGGTCAGCAGCATGTCCTCGGTCATCGGCTGCGGCGCGAGCCTCGGATAGATGCAGGACGAGCCGAGAAACAAGAGCTTGCGCACGCCGATCGCGAACGAGCCGCCGATCACGTTGAGCTCGATCGCAAGGTTGTCGGCAAGAAAATCGACCGGAAAGGCGTTGTTATAGGCAATGCCGCCGACTTTGGCCGCCGCCACGATCACAACCTCCGGCCGGTTGCGGCGCAGCCATTCCTCCGTGTCGCTCTGCCGGGTCAGGTCAAGCGCGTTGCGATCGGCGGTGACCACCTCGCAACGCTCCGACTTGAGCCGCCGCACCAGCGCGCTGCCCACCATGCCGCGGTGGCCGGCGACGAAGACGCGGCGTCCGGCGAGATCGAACGGCAGCGCTGTTGCGGTGGGCTGCGGTGTCATGACGCGACTTTCAACATAAGCAGCGCACGTCAATCATGCCGGTTGACGCGCTCCTTCTCCAGTCGCACCTGCTTGCGGTCGCTTTCGACCATCTCCTTCACAAGATCCGCAAAGCTCGTCTTGTGCCGCCAGCCCAGCTTTTTGTGCGCCTTTGCAGGATCGCCGAGCAGAAGGTCGACCTCGGTGGGGCGGAAATATCGCGGATCGATCTCGACCAGCACTTGTCCCGTGTTGGCGTCGACGCCGGTCTCGTTGATGCCTTTGCCGCGCCACGCGATGCGGCGGCCCACATGTTCGAAGGCGCGCTCGACGAATTCACGCACCGAGTGCTTCTCGCCGGTGGCGAGCACATAGTCGTCCGGCTCGTCCTGCTGGAGGATCATCCACATCCCTTCCACGTAGTCGCGGGCGTGGCCCCAATCCCGCTCAGCGTCCAGATTGCCGAGATAGACCCGGTCCTGCAGGCCGAGTTCGATGGCTGCGACCGCGCGCGTGATCTTGCGGCTCACGAAGGTTTCGCCGCGGGTCGGCCCTTCGTGATTGAACAGGATGCCATTGGAGGCGTGCATTCCGTAGGCCTCGCGATAATTCACGGTGATCCAATAGGCGTAAAGCTTGGCCGCGGCATAGGGCGAACGCGGATAGAACGGCGTGGTCTCCCGCTGCGGCGCCTCCCGGACCTTGCCGTAAAGCTCCGACGTCGACGCCTGATAGAATCTGATCCGGTTTTCCATGCCGAGGATGCGGATGGCCTCCAGCAGGCGCAAGGTCCCGATCGCGTCGGCGTTCGCCGTATATTCCGGGGTTTCGAAACTCACATGCACGTGGGACTGGGCAGCGAGGTTGTAGATTTCTGTCGGCTGCGTCTCCTGGACGATGCGGATGAGATTGGTGGCGTCGGTGAGGTCGCCGTGATGCATGAAAAACCGCGCACCCTCCTGATGGGGGTCGACATAGAGGTGATCGACCCGCCCCGTATTGAATGAAGACGACCGCCGCTTGATGCCGTGGACCGTGTAGCCCTTCGCCAGCAGCAACTCGGCCAGAAGCGCGCCATCTTGACCCGTGATGCCAGTGATCAACGCGATCTTGCCGCTGCGGTCAGCGCGGTTCTTCTGGGTCATACGTCGAAGCTCCCTTGTCCCTCGAAGCCAGGCGTTTACCACGCGAGAATGAGCTTTCCGAGCCAGGCTGTCACTCACGGTCCCGTCGCGTGCCCCGCCGTCATGGAGCGCCGCTTCAGCGGATTTCACTGAAGTTGATGGGTTGACTCAACCGCAATTGTCAATGCCCTCGGGAGGCGGGCGTTGCCCAGTGACGATCAAGCGCGAGAAAAGTAATACGCGAGAAAAGTAATAGCGATCTTATAGCGCGAAGTTGCGGACTATCGCGGCACTGCAAAATCGCGTTTTCGCCGCGCAGCCCAAAGGATTTCCTCCGGATCGCATTCGGTTCGTTCTCATTCCCGTCCTGTCACCTCGCCGCGAGAGGACCGCCAATTCCACGCGGAAAGGTCGGGTCACTGTTGGGGTCGCCGCGCCACGTCGCTGCTATGAATGCGATGTGTTCTGTACCAGAAGTCAGTCAGGGCGCTGTGTCCGCCGATTCCCTCATCCGATCGACGGCAAGTATACGCCGCTCGACCCACGATCGGCTCCAATCGTGAACAGAGGAAACTGTGCGGCCCTTCAATGAACGCTTCTCGACTTGGATATGAGGCGAACTCTCCCTTCTCCAGCGGTACGACGACGCCACAACATTTGATTTGATCGAAACCGAATGACGGGAGAGAGTCGACAAGGCCGCGATGATTGAAGAACGTCACCGATGTCATGTCGGGGTAATAGGGGCTCTCCTCGGGTGCCGGGCAAAGCATGAACGGATGGGCATCGTTACTCAGGAGCAATGCGGTTTCAAGAAGGAGAATCCCGCCCGGCTTCATCGCGTCAGCAATCCGCTTCAGACCCAGGAACGGCATGCGAAGATGATAAAGAACGCCGGCAAAGACTACGAAATCGTAGCGCTGCTCTTCGGGCACGCTCAATTCATATAAATTCATCTGACTGAAGCGCACTTGAGACTTCAGATATGGGACGAGGAATTCGACGGCAGCCGGCGAGAGATCGTTATCGATGCCGTGCACCTGCGCGCCAAGGCGCTCCATTTCAAAGGAAAACAAGCCGTCCCGGCAGCCGATGTCAAGGGCCCGCTTTCCTCGCAGATCATGCCGGCGCAGTTCATTCAATACCGGCTGCTGCACCGGGCGAAAACGCTCAATCCCAGGAGTGATTATGCCATCACCCAAATCGACGCAATGATAGAAGCTGTAACGGCGGAATGCTTCGGTTACGTTGATTGTCATCGGACTGCTCCCTTGCAAACATATCCGCTCCCTCTCTGCGAGAGATGAAAGTGGTCGGCGCGACGGCCTCCCGCCGATCACTGCCAAAGGCGCCCGCTGAGCGCTGCGCTGCACTGGCATGCAAAGATGACCGGTCAAGCCTTCCGCGGCAGGGACGCAATGCGGTCAAGCCACGGCTCGAGCTTTGAAAGGACGACATCCCAGGAATATTTCTCCTCAATCAAACTCCGCGCCCGTTTCGACATGGCCGCTGATCTTTCCGGACTTTGCAGCACCGCACAGATGGCGGCAGCAATTTCCGCGTCATTGTCGGCGAGCATTACATGCTCGTTCGTCAGATCGAGCCCCTCCGCGGCGACTCGCGTACACACCACGGGCGCGCCGGCGGCGAGAGCCTCAAGAACTTTGTATTTCGTCCCGCTGCCGACTTCGATCGGCGCGCAAACCAGGCTGCATTGACGGAGATAGGGGAGTACGCTGTCGACTCGGCCGGTGACGAACACCCGCCGTCCGTCGGCCCGCCGACGCAATGACGGCTCAGGCTGCTGACCCACGATCCAAACCTGGGCTTCCCGCGCAACCTTCCATACTTGCGGCATTATCCGGTCAATAAGCCGCACTGCCGCAAGATGGTTCGGCCTCGGCCAATACGT